>WNFR01002473.1_pt1 | contig 31205 bp, 17 predicted proteins | sample 5400221 | NCBI WGS metagenome assembly WNFR01 (sample SAMN13153357, study PRJNA577476) | soil metagenome | isolation source: 40 cm soil under Madrone tree | place: USA:California | collected 2016-06-14
CGGTCGTACCTTCCACGATCGTCATATTCGCCTGCGAGAAACCGCGGACCTGATAAACGCCGTCGGTGACCTTAAACAATCCGTTTGTGGCGTTGAGTTGCGCCTGACGCCAAAGACTTGGATTTACGGTCGGCGGGGCCTCGTGCTCAAGAAATGCCCAGCGATCTGGATTCCCCGGGTCGGGTGTTGTCGCGATGAATCCCCGCGTGGCGTCCTCGAAGTCCTGTCGATCGCTAAACGGCAACTGCGATTGGACAGCCCTGTTGGCGGCTGCGACATTAGGTTCGGCGGGCTTGGTTTGCTGAGATTGTGCAGGATCAACAATAATCGTTATTGCGATGAAGGACGCTGTCCATCGTGCTCGCCGCCAGTTCAAGAGAGCCACCGGAAAATGCTGCGGAACTCTTCGTGCCATTGTTCCTCCTACATATCGCTAAGATGCGCGTGCCTTCCTCACGGGCGCGCAAACCGGACATGTTCGTGGCGATTTGAAGATGAGAAGAAGGGCGGCACGGAGCGAACCCCCGAGGACGCGAGAAACGTTGGTGTCGGAGGCGTCCATGTGGTTGGGCCGCAAAAAGATTAACTTCAGCACGGTCTTTGCCGGCCGGGCGGTCGGCATCAAAGAAGTTCACGATGACATCTGGCCGGTAAGCTTTATGGATTATGATCTGGGGTACTTCGATCTGGAGACTCGAGTGCTCGAACCGCTCGACAACCCGTTCGGCCCGAGGTTGTTACCTATGTAGCCGATATATTCTGTAATCTATGTGTCCGGGCTGGACCCTGAAAATTATGGCGCGCCAGGAGGGATTCGAACCCCCGACCCTTAGCTCCGGAGGCTAATGCTCTATCCATCTGAGCTACTGGCGCGCAGTGGTCGCTCCTCAATTTTTCTGAGGGCGCAAATACGCGGGAACTTCCGTGAACATTAGTATTCTATCCGGTATGATTCGCGGGCGCTAGGGCGCATTCCCGGCGGAAAAGTTCGCGGGCGGGTTCATCCCTTCGCGCGAGACCTGATCTCCTTGGCCAGTTTTTCGATTTCGTCCGTCTTTCGCAGCATGGCGATCGAGAGCACCAGGACCGAATCCGTCTTTTCCACTTCGGCCTTCAGTTCACTGGCCAGGTCGTAAAGCTTCTCGATATTTTTCTTAATTTCCTTTTGGTTCGCTTCCAGGATCAGTTTGGTCACTTTGGGATCGAGCTTGGACACGTGCGAATCGTCTTCCTTCTGTTGTTGGGGGTTTTGCGGGCGCTGGGTGCGAGCCTGCGCGGCGGGTGTGAGTGCGAGGATCCCGGCAGGCACCCCTGCTGCAATAATGGTCGTTAGAAATCTGCGTCTCGATTCCATGGCCAGAAAAACCCCCTTGCGCCCGCGCAGTCCCCCGCCGCACGGTGCGACACTTCCCCGAACCTCTTCCAATGTTATACTCCCCCTCTCACAAAAATCATGCCTAGTTCCTTCAATTACTGGTTAGATTTGGCGCTTCCGCACGCACTTCGTCTTATTGGGATTTTCGCCGTCGCACTGGTGCTGAACCGGTTGCTCCGCGCGGTGACCAATTTGGTCATCAACCATGCCTCGGCACAGAACCGACCGGCGCAGCTCCGCGAGCAGCAGACGCGCACGCTGGCGGGAGTTCTCTATGGCGCCGGGAGCAGGGTTGTCTGGGTGGTGGCTCTGCTGACGGCCCTGAGCGTTTTCAAAATCAACATCCTACCGGCGGTAACTCTTGCGGGGCTCGCCAGCCTCGCCATCGGATTTGGAGCGCAGACGCTCGTTCGAGATGTGATAACGGGCTTCTATATCGTGCTCGAAGACCAATACGTAGTTGGCGACACTATCCAATTCGCCGAGTATATCGGCCGAGTGGAACACCTGACCCTGCGGCGCACGGTAATCCGCGATGCGCGGGGCGCGCTGGTAACCATCGCGAATGGCGAGATTCGCACGGTCAGCAACCTCAGCCGCGACTGGTCACAGGCGTTCGTGGACGTCTCGCTGGCGCCGGAAAGCCCGATCGAGAAAACGTTGCAGGCGTTGGAGACCGCCGCGGCCGCTTTGCGGGGGGATCCAGCCTGGTCACAAGCGCTGGTCGATGGGCCGCGGATTCTTGGGGTGCAGAGCTTCGACCGCAGTTCATCGACGATACGGTTGCAGGTGCGGACGGCGCCGACCCGGCAGGATGAAGTCGCGCGCGAGCTGCGGCGGCGCATCCAGGTCGAATTTCAAAAGCAGGGTATACCTACATCGAGCGTGCACCGCATCGAGCTGGCAGGCGTTGCTCATTCTTCGCAGGAAGCAGGCCAGGCAGACGCGGCGAGTTAGAGCAGGGAGGATCGGCAATGGCCCAGATTACCTACGACGAGGTGAACTTGATGCTGCGCTTGTACGACTTGAGGCGCGAAGAGCGCCTACGTCACGCGCGCGCCTGGTTCGTCGAAAACTTTCATCCGGCATCTCCGGAAGAGATGATGCAAAGGTATCCGCAGGGCAGCGAGGAAAACACTTACATCCGCATGGTGATCAGCTACTGGGACATGGTGGCCAGCGTCGTCAACCGCGGGCTGATCAACGACGAATTATTTTTCGAAAGTAACGGCGAGATTTGGGTGGTGTGGGACCGCATGCGATCGATCGTTCCCACGTGGCGGGCCGCTTTCAAGAATCCGCATCTTTTCCAGAACATCGAAGAAACGTGCAATCGGCTGGAAACCTGGCGGGAGAAGCGCGCGCCCGGATCCACGGCGGCGATGCGGCAAATGATGGTACAGGCGAAAACAGGTACGAAGGCCATTTAGAATTTGCGAAGCAGGAAAATTTTCCGGGAGCGGGTGCTGCATGTGGATCAGCGCCGCAGCCGGATGTGCTCTTGGGGTTGCGAATCCGAATCGGCAGAGGAGATTTTCGGCCTTGCGACTCTCACGCAGTTGCGACCGGCCTTGGCCGCGTAGAGCGCCGCGTCGGCTTCCTGAAGAAGTTCTTGTGCCGGCCGGTAGCCCCACTCATGGCTCATCAATAACCCGAGGCTCATCGTTATGGGAACCGGACCGCTGGACGATGGCACCGGCTTTTGGGCGATGGCTTTGCGAATCTCCTCCGCGCGGGCAAGCGTGTAGGCCGGATTGCAATTGTTCAGGACCAAGAGAAACTCCTCCCCGCCGTAGCGGCGAACGAAATCATACGATCGCACGGAAGCGAGCAGCCGCTTCGCTGTTTCCTTCAAGACCTCATCACCGGCGAGGTGGCCGTAGGTATCGTTCACACTCTTGAAGTGATCCAGATCGCACATCAGAATTGAAGTGGAGACATGCTCGCGCCAGTAACGGGCAAGTTCGCGCCCCAGCAGATCCACAATTACGCCGCTATTCCAGAGAGTTGTCAGCCCGTCATGAGTGGCCTGGAGTCGCATCTTCTCGCGCGCCTCGACCAGACGGTCTTCGAGATCGAGAATGCGCAGTCCGGTGCGCAGGCGCGCTTTCAGCTCTTCGGGGTCAAAAGGTTTGGTCAGGTAATCATCGGCCCCGGATTCCAGTCCCGCGACGACGTCTTGTTTAGACTCTTTGGATGTGAGCAACACCATGTAGACATACGATTGCTCTATCCTTTTCCGGACTTCGCGGCAAACGCCCGGTCCATCCAGCTCGGGCATCACCCAGTCCAACGAGCGGCTAACGAACAGAATGTGGCACGAGGACAATTCCTGTGGCTTGTGTATCCAGCGAATTTCAAGACGCCGATCATGGACCGTCGTGCCCCGGGTCATTTCCGCCAGGGAAGTACCAAAGGAAAACTCCCCGAAAACGCAAATCAGCAACGGTGCATTCCCAGGCGGCAATACCTCGGGAGGCCAATCCACAAAGCTGGGAAAATTCGCCAGATAATTGGCCTTTGCAAGATATTCGGGGGCGGTGGAGTTTTGGGCCGAAAGGGGCAGTGAAGTCAATAGGAGAGACAGTGCCGCGACTAGGCGCAAGATGGCCCGCAACCGCAGCCCCGGTGCGGTGGGCAGCTTTCGATTCTTGTGGGGAAGGCGAAACACGAGAATCCCCCGGAGAGCAAAGGCACGCGGGTGTCCACGTTCAAATGCGTCCATCAAGCTAGGTGATTGATAAGAATCGAGTTCGGCTGAGGGGCTTTGGCTGAGCTTCGGGGCAGAATACCCGTGATGGAACGAAACCGGAGAAATGGTTCAATTTGAAACTAGCAGCTGAATCAACTCTTTTTGTATATGCAGAAGTTGGTGATCAATCGCATATCGGACCTTGTCAAGCTCCGTCAGGAGATTAACGGGGCACAGAATGACAGGACCCACTTAGGCGACTTTTAACTTGACAACTGCCGGCTCCCACAGCAGACTCTCACGCAAACTCGCGTATTTGTGAACGGTGCGACCAGCATCACCTCTCTTCGTTTCCCCGCCGTAGCTGGGTCTCACTGGGCGGTGTGCCTCCGGAATACCCAAGGAGGTCTCTGTGAGACCACAAAATTCGGTGCACGCCCTGACTATGCGGGGAGCACTGGCTCCATTCACGAAAGCGTTATCCGTACGCCTGAACTTGGCGCTCCTGCTCACTGTAATCATTCCTCTCATGGCCTACGCGCAGGGACCAACCCCGGGGCCAAACGTCAACATGGTTTCGGGCGCAGACTGGACCACAGGCGATGCCTTCCTGCAGCGGCAAAATGAGCCTTCCATCGCCGTCTCGACCCGCAATGCTTCGCATCTGCTAGCAGGCGCGAATGATTATCGCAGCGTGGACGTACCGGGACTTTTGGGAATCAAGGAGCAGGGAGATGCGTGGTTGGGAGTTTTTAAATCATTCGACAGCGGCCAGACATGGAGGAGTACGCTTTTGCCTGGATACCCGCTGGATAGTTCTCTTGCGGGCTTGGTGTCGCCAATACACGGTTTTCAGGCGGCTTCCGACCCGATGGTGCGCGCCGGCTCCAATGGACTCCTCTATTACACCGGACTTGCGTTCAATCGCGGACCCGGCGGCCTGAGTGAAGTCTTTCTTGCCCGTTTCATCGATCGCAATAACAAGGAAAACGGTGATCCGACCAGCGAAGTCGGCGTAATGACCAATGTGGTTCCGCGCGATCCGGTTCGATACACCGGCATTTTCCCGATCGCGTTTGGTACCGATGATATTTTCCTCGATAAACCGTCGTTAGCGGTCGATATTCCTCGGAGCAGGGCTACTTGCCCCATCTTCATTCCCGAAAACGGCACCGTGGCCATAGAAACCATACCTGCAGGAAAGATCTACGTTGCCTATACCGCCCTGTACACGCCGGATGGTGATGCGGATGATAACGAGCTACCTAAGGTCCCCACGGCCATACTGTTTAAGAGTTCATCGAATTGCGGCTACACGTGGAGCGGGCCGATAAATTTAAGCGGGGCCAATCAAAAAAACCAAGGAAGTATTATCGCCATCGATCCCAATAGCGGCACGATCTATGTAGCTTGGCGGCGGTTCGCCAGTAACGGTCAACCAGACGCCATCTTGATCCGCAAATCAACGGACGGCGGCAACTCATTTAGCCCCGCGGTCGCGGCAGTTAAATTTCTTCCTCCTGCTTCTGCTATGCTTTCGTGCGCTCCCCCACCCACCGGAGATCCCACGCAGCCGGGCTGCCCCTTCGACCAGTCGGCGACCAATCTTTCTTTTAGAACCAACGATTACGCTACGTTGACAGTGGACGGTAGTGGACGCGTGTACCTGGCTTGGACGCAGCGTCAGCAGAGTGGTGACGCGCGAATCATGATGAACGTGTCGCAGGATGGCGTGAATTGGCCATCAGCTTCTGTCGCAGCAATCGACGATGGTTCCCTGTACGACGACTACGGAATGCCCTTGCAGACGGTTTCGGGTCGCGGCCATCAGGTCATGCCCTCATTAAGTTTCAATGCTGGCAAGCTCATGCTGGCCTATTACGATCTGCGAGAAGACCATACGGTCGGGGTGTTCACAGCCAAGGGGGACCCAACCAACTGCAAGTACGGGACTGATTTCCCGTGCAACCTTGGCGCTCAGTATTCTGAAGTGCGCGATGCCGTGGCCGAGTTGCTCAACCCATTGCTATTCGGCGACGTATTTAACCCGTATGTCTACGATGGAACGATAGTCACTCGGCGCCACACCATCGACGTAGAAGCGGCTCAAGCCACGCCCCTGCCAACGGGCACTCTGGATGTGCCGAGCTTCACGCCGTTTCGAATTTCGCGCTACGCCTTTGGAATTCCTCCCAGCAATGTCCTCGCTGATCCGGATCAGATCATTTCGGCAGGCACCCAACCGGCCATCCAGCAACTTCAGTTCAATCCCCCCAACCTGCCGCTGTTTGTGCAGGGCACGAATGCTTTTATGGGCGATTACATTGAGGTGGCGGGAGCTCCCACGATGGTATTCGACCCAATGGCAAAGGCATGGAAGTTCAACACAAACCCGGCGACGAGCCCGGTATTCCATGCCGTTTGGGCGGATAACCGCAATGTACGACCGCCTTTGGACGGGGATTGGACAAAATACACGCCGCCATTTTCGGCGTCCAACCCTGGCGGCGGAACGAGCAAGTTCGATCCCACTAAGACCGTTCCAATATGCGTCAATGGAAACACCGCAGGCATGCGTAATCAGGACATTTACACCGCCCAAATTACCCAGGGCCTGGTTGTTTCATCGCTACAAACCGCTAAGCCGCTGCTGAGCACCAGCGGCACAACTCCTGGTATCCAGCGGGCGTTCACAGTACTGGTGAAGAACGCAACCGGAGCGGAGCGCACGTTTCAGATGAACACGACGGTCACGCCTGCAAATGCGCCAGTCACTGCCTCGTTCAAGCAGTTCAGCCTGATAACGAGTGTAAGTCTCGTGCCCATCCCGGCGTTTTCCAGCATCGCGTTCCCCGTGTTTGTGAAGGCAACCAGCGCTATTACGAGCAATGTGAGCGTGGTTGTCGACGTTGCGGAAATGTTGCCCCCAAGTTCGACGGCGACACCGCTGCAAGGATCAGTGGTACTGAATAGTGACCCTTCCAATCCAACTCTGATCAGCCCCGACAATGCCGTCTTCGGCAGCGGCTCCATCCTGACTGCTGAGTTTTACAACCCGTTGATGAGCCAAGCCTCGCCAGATAACACCATTAACAACACCGGCTTGCTCAATCCTGCGGGAGGAAATCCGGCTGGGGGGAATCCCGCCGGTGGGAACCCTGCCGGCGGAAACATCACCATTGCCGACCCAACTCTAATTACAAAGCTGTTGAACCCCGCCGGAGGAAATCCGGCTGGAGGAAATGGAACCCTACAGAATCCGGCCGGAGGAAATCCGGCTGGGGGGAATCCGGCTGGGGGAAACACCGCAGTAGCGGACCAGAGTTGGTCAGTCACGAATCTGGGCAATACGAGCGCGACCTACATTGTGCAGCTATTTCCGACTGGTACGATTCCGCTCTGCGCAGCGGACGGTTCAGGGACAAACTGCGTGAATCTGCAGCTGCTAATCAGCAAGCTCTATCCGACTCCGACGATCGATCTCAGTGCCTCAAATAGCTGCCAACTCACCACTCAATTCAGCAAGGAGCTGATCGCCAGCATCCCCAATCCGTCGTTCACCTCCGCTGGAAACCTTGGCAACCCGGCCGGGGGAAATCCCGCCGGAGGCAATCCAGCAGGCGGTAATCCTGCAGGCGGTAACCCGGCCGGTGGAAACGCAGCACTCGGCGATGCCACGTTTGCGCTGGCTCCCGGTGGGTCAGCTCAGATCACGCTACGCATCACTGGGCCAAAAGGCAGCGCGTCCCCGCCAACCCAGGACGTGATCAACCAGGTGCTTGCATCGCTTGTGCCGGTGACCGTCTCGCAGGCAGTCAACACAGTGGACGCGCAAGCAGGCAGTACGCAGCCGCCAGTGAGTGCGCCCGGAAGCCCAATTGTTATCACCAATACCCTGCCGGGAGGGGCGAATCCGTTGCCTAATGGTGTCGCCGGCACGCCTTACAACGGCACCCTCCAGGCTGTCGGCGGGACGGGAAAATACACATGGACCATCCCCCCGGGCAGTACGCTGCCTTTCAACTTGGTCCTGAATTCCACGACTGGACTGATCTCCGGCACGCCCGGGTGCAACTGCAGCTTCCCGGCGACCTCCGCATTTACGGTACAAGTCACGGACTCCGCAGCGAATACAGCGACGCGGCAGCTCTCCATTACTCTCGTGCAGCCTCTTTACATAGCGACGACATCTCTGCCCGTAGGAACTGTCGGCTTTGAGTATGCCGCATTAGTGCAGGCAGTGGGTGGCACGCCACCTTATTCATGGAGCTCACCGAGCGGTCTACCGAATGGGCTTGTCCTTAATCAAAACACGGGCCAGATATCCGGTATCCCCACGGCGGCCAGCAGCTCACCACCCGTTACGCTTCGGGTGAAGGACGCCGGTGGCCCAGCGCAGCAGGTCAGCCAAGCGTTCACTCTCACTATCGCAAGCGGCACCACAATTTCTGGCGGTGGCGATTTCATCTCCCGAGGATTCTATCTTCCAAGCTACCCGGGTACCGTACTGACACAAGCCACTTTGGCTTTTTCCGCCGCCACTGCCGGAGACTACACGATTACTCTGACCGCGCTCAGCGGCGCGTACAATGGAGCCGCGATTGGAAGCAGCACGGCTACCGTCACATTGTCTGGCGATGTAGGAACGGCTGTCCTAACTACCTTCAATTTCCCATCGCCGGCCGTTACTCCTGGCAGTCTCGTCGCCTTCACGATGAGCTTAGTAAGCGGACCCAGCCTACCGTACTACGCCGTTACCTGCGGCTCTGACCCTCAGTGCAGCATATTTAGCACGGCCGTCGAAACTGAGGATACTACTCCTCCCCTAAGTATCTTCCGCAGAAATGGGGTGGTGTTGACGCTCGTCAGCTCCCCGCCAACCTGAGTCAACCTGACGCCGGAGACTGCGGGAGCTCTTATGGCTGGGCAGAGCTTCAACGAAACGCGGGCTGCCGACGTCACTGTTTTAACGCATGGCCCTTTGAGCGTCACATCCACTCAGCGGCCTTAACATCGTCGGTTCGTCGGCCACATCAGCCCTCGTAGGAGCGCGGATCTACGATGGTAGTTCAGGGGCGCTTGTAGCGTCAGGCAACGTCACAGTTAACGCGGGCAGCCAACTGACTATCACGATCCCGATCGTCGCGACGCTTGCTTCCGGCGCAACGTATCGAGTGAGGTTTTCTATGTGCAAACAGCTCCGTCGCCGGGCGGGGGGAGTGGCACGGTTTTCGTGGTCGCGTCCTTTCCATATACGGAGCCTACCGGGAGGTTCCAAATTGGGGCGGCATGGGATCCTACGTCTGCTGGTGATGCCTTTCCCACCATCACAAACACTGCTTTACCGCAGATGACAATAGCAGTAACACCCTAAAGCGCTGCCAGTGACTTGAGATATTCGCCGCCAATCGCGGAACAATACGAGGCGGCGCGGGGGCCCCAGCAGCTCTCCGAGGATGCCGTGAGCGGCCTTGGGCCCACACCAAGAGGCCGGCTAGGGCGAAACAAGGCGGCGGCGAGCGTCGGCAACTCGCGGGCCCTCGTCGGCTTTTTCCATTATCGCGATGAAGGTCCTGTAGGATTCTGCGGCGGCGGGGGACTTTAGTCCCTCTTGGGCGCGGCCGAGGTAATAGTACACCGGCGGGAAGAGTCGATAGGTCGGCACATCATCGAGAAAGACTGCGGTGGCCTCGCCGCGGCGCTTCAAACATGCTTCCAAATCATCGTGGGCCTCTGTGAATGAGCCTGCTTCCAGGTAAGCTCTGCCCGAATCGAACCGCGCCAGCCAACTGTCCGTGAGCCTCTGCGCTTCGTTGGCGAGGCTGACGGACTGCGCAGCGTTGCCTCGTCTCAACTCCACTTCGGCTTCAAGTAATTTTGCGTAGGACTGTGGTTCCGCGGCCACGTTCTGACGCAACCGAGAAGCCATCGCCATTGCCTTGGCCGGCTGCTCGGCTTCTGCATAAACCTGGCCGGCAGCAAAGAGGACGCTTTCTTCTTTATCCAAACCGACCGCCCGATCGGCCGCAGCCAGAGCTTGGGGTAGACGGTGGGCAAGCAGATCAGCATGAGCGAGAACATTGAGCTTGGCCGCGGCGGCTTCGGCATTCTTATTATTAAGATCAGCAGCAATTCCATTTTCAAGGATGGGAATAGCTTCCGCAACCTTCCCCTCATAAAGAGCGAGATCAGCTAGACCCGTAGCGGCCATAGAGGCGCCTCTGGCGCCCATTGTTTCCATTTGGCGATAGGTTTGGGTCGCCTCTGCCAAGTGCCCCTGGCCAAGCTGTCCAACAGCGATCGCACCGTAAGCGTTCAAATAACTGGGATCCAGTTTCAGTACTTCCCGGGCCTCATCCACTGCACCGGCGAAATCGCCGGCATATAGCGAATACAGTGCAACATTGGCCCGCTGAATGATTCCGGTGGGCGCCAATTCGATGTCGCGCCGCCCCTGTTCCAGTGCTTTAGACATGTCTCTGAGATAGAAATAGGCGAGCGCGAGATTTGTGTGGGCTCCCTCATCGAAGGGATACTGCCTGAGAAGTGCAAGGTACTGCTCCACCGCCTTGGCCGGCTCATGCTTGACGCTCAGGTAGTATCCGCCACGTGTACGGTATCTCTCGCGTTCGCTCATGGCATCGATGTGCTGCATCGCCAATTGGTAATACTTTTCGGCTTCCTGCCCGCGGCCCAGATTGCGGTACGTCATTCCCAACCCCGCATAGGCGCGCCCCAAATTGGGGTCATGCTGGGTGGCGCGCAAATAATGGGTGATGGAATTCTCCCATTTCCCCGCCCACAGCAATTCCTGAGCGAGGGCGTATTCGTGCGCAGCCTCCAGTGAACTTGTGCTGAAAGTTTCTGCGGCCGTCAGCTGCACCGATTCCGGGGTCGCGTCACCCAGGGCTTTGCGAATGCCGGCTGCAAGCGTCCCCATTTGAAGCAGGATATCTTTCTTCTCAGCCTTGGCCGCGTCGCTTGCGATTGTCTTTCCAGTTACAGCATCTAGGGCCTTGACGGACACTCGGTACATTGTTCCGTCGCGTGTCACAGAGCCACCCACGACGACGCTCACGCCTTCTCGCATGGCCACTAGGCGGCCCAGCCGGTCGTCCAGCAAGGAAGCTCCGGGCTGCAACTGGGCGCCGACTTTGCGGGCTTGCCCACGGTTATACAAGCTGATAAACGATGCCCCTTCGACGGCTACTCCGAGCATCGGCTCGAGGGTCCCGTCGAAGACGGAATCGCCCGTCTTATTGTCAAAATCTGCGATCAACAATGTGACGGGAGTATGAGGAGCCAGCGGATGCGTTCCGATTTTCCCGCGAATGAAATATCCAGATGTCACCAGAACGAGAGCGAGCCCCGCTCCTACCCATTTCGCATAGGCGGGCAAACCGGCCGGCCGCTGAACACCTAGCCGCGTCCCGGCAGACGGCCCTTGCCAAATCTCAATCTGCTGCAGCAGTTCCATTGCGCTGGCAAACCGCTTTTGGGGATCGATTTCGAGACATTTCCGAACGATGTCACAAAGGGCCTGCGGAATCGTCTGGTCGAGTTCGCCGAGAGGCCGAGCCGGTTCGCTCGTGCGCTTCCATAGCTTTCCCATGGTGGTGTCGGATTCGAAGGGAATCCGGCCACTGAGGATTTCGTAAAAGATGATGCCGACGGTGAAGAGATCCGAGCGCGCATCGAGGGGAAGCCCCTTGGCTTGTTCGGGTGACATATAGTCGGGTGTACCGATCAAGACGCCCGCCTGTGTCACGCCAGAAGCCATTTCGGAGCGCGCAATCCCAAAGTCCATGACGTAAGCTCTGCCGCTCTTGTCCAACATGATGTTTTGGGGCTTGAGGTCGCGATGAATTACGCCTTCGGCATGGGCAGCTTCCAGTGCCCTGCTGACCTGAGCAATGATGTTGGCTGCCTCGGCCGGCTCGAGCTTTTTCTTGCGGCGAAGAATGCTCTGCAGATCCTCGCCTTCGATGTATTCCATCGTAATGAACTTGATCCCATCGCCTTCGCCTAAATCGAAAATGCGGATGACGTTTTTGTGGGTAATCTGGCGGGCCAGAATCAACTCTTGCTTGAAGCGCTTCAGGATTTCCGGACTGGCCACCATATCGGCGCGAATCACTTTCAAGGCGACTTGGCGCTCCAGCTCACGATCGCGGGCCTGGTACACGGCTCCCATGCCACCTTGCCCCAGCAAGCGAATGATTTCGTAACGAGACGAGAGGACTGTCCCGGGACTCAATTGCGCGGGAGCCGGTTGCGAAACGACCATGTCTTCGGAAGGATCGGACAAGCCCTGCGCTCCCGTGCCGAGAGTCTGATCCGCGTCACGACTGGTATTGGAGTCACGGCTGGAATCTTTGATCGTCGGGTCATTCAAGGGCAGAGGAGTGCTGCACTGACCACACAGGCTGGTACCCGAAGGATTCAACAATCCGCACTGAGGACACTGCATGAACGAGACCGCCTTGCAATATTGCGCATACCATACACTAGCAACTTGCTCGTTTCAATTCAGTATCCAGGAACTTCTGATTCCTTTTCAGGCAATTGGAATGTTCGCTTCGCTCTTGACAGAGGCGAAATCGTTGGAAAGAGAAGGGTTGCTTCGGAGAAGGCTGCTAATGACTTTGTCTTTTGAGGAGCAGGAGCCGCGCTACACCCGAAGGTCCAAGCGACGGACACCCTGTCAAGATTTGGACATGCGCACCCGGACTCTACGGGGTAGCTAAGCCCTTCTCCCACTTGTATGCTCCTCGTTATCAGCGTTTTGCGTGGCCTCTTAGCTCTCGCCGTAAAAGGGCAGGGTGCGTGCACCGAAAGAAGCGCGGCTCACTAGAGAAAGAGAATTAACTAGAAGCAATTTCAAAAAACCCCTTTTCTGACCAGTCTAACTTACTGATTCTAAATGGTCTGAAAAGGGTTCTAAAACCAGCTCTAAACAGAGAGGCTCGCGATGGCTTCGCGCAGGACATCGGCACACTTCCAACTCCCAATGCCTGCCGCGCTCCTGGCGGCACTGCTAGTATTAGGCGTTTCGCTGTTCTGTATTGGGTGCGGAGAAAAGAATGCGCAGGCCGGGAAGCCAGGCGCGGTTGACGTGCAGGTCGTTCAGGTTGAGCAAAAGGACGTTCCGATCTACGGAGAATGGATCGGCACGCTCGACGGACTGGTGAATGCGGATGTCAGGGCACAGGTCACCGGCTATCTTCTAAAGCAAGCCTACGCGGAAGGCTCCTACGTTAAAAAAGGCCAGTTACTCTTTCAGATCGACCCACGGCCCTTTCAGGCAGCGCTTGATCAGGCGAAGGCACAGTTGATGCAGGCTCAAGCGCAGCTCGCCAATGCGGAAGCCACCCAACTCCAAGCCCAGCTCAACGTGAACAAATACGCGCCGCTGGCCGAGGAGCAGGCTGCCTCCCAACAAGATCTTGACAATGCTGTCCAAACGAACGTCGCGGCGAAGGCTACTGTGCTGAATTCCAAAGCCGCGATTCGGGCAGCGGAGGCGGCGGTCGAAAGTGCTCAGATCAACCTCGATTTTACTCGGCTCATTGCCCCCATCGACGGCATTGCTGGGCAGGCCCAGCTGCAGGTCGGCGCCCTAGTCAACACGAGCAGCTCAGCCGTGACCACGGTTTCGACGGTTGATCCCATCAAGGTTTTTTTCACGGTTAGCGAACAGGAATACCTTGCCTTCAATCGGCAGTACCCGACGGAAGCCAGTCGGCAAGCTGAGGAGAGGCGCTTGCCTCTTGAGCTAATCCTAGCCGACGGCACGATCTACGCCAAAAAGGGAAAAGTATCCTTCGCAGACCGCGCGGTGAATCAGAATACCGGTGCAATCCGCATCGCCGGACTTTTTGACAATCCTGGAAATATTCTGCGCCCCGGACAGTATGCCCGGATTCGTGCCGCGACCACCATCAGAGAGGGCGCATTGCTTGTTCCCCAGCGCGCAGTCTCCGAACTTCAGGGCAATTACCAGGTCGCGGTAGTAGACAGCGACAACAAGGTAAGCATCGTGACCGTAAAGGTTGCAGAGCGCGCCGGCAGCATGTGGATTATCGAAAGCGGGCTGAAACCCGGTGAACGCGTGGTCGCCGAGGGCGTGCAGAAAGTCCGTCCAGGAGCGCAGGTCAATCCCAAGCCATATGCCGCAAGCGCCGCCGAGATGAAGGGGAAATAAGCCAGATGTCTAAGTTCTTCATCAATCGCCCCATCGTGGCGATGGTGATTGCAATTCTTACGGTCATCATCGGCGCGGTCACCATCACCAGCCTGCCGGTCGCCCAGTTCCCAAACATCGCTCCGCCGGAAGTGCAGATACAGGCGACCTATGTCGGCGCAGACGCGGAGACACTCGAGCAGTCCGTGGCCACCCCCATCGAACAGCAGATGAGTGGCGTGGATAACATGAACTATATGTATTCGTTGAATGCCACGGCCAACGGGCAAACGACGATGATCATCGACTTCGACGTGAAGACAGACCCGAACACGGATCTGATTCTCGCCCAGATGCGCGAAACACAAGCGGCCTCTCAGCTTCCCGCCGACGTGACGAACTACGGAGTTACCGTTCAAAAGTCCGTTACATCGCCACTGATGTTAATCAGCTTGTATTCGCCGCACGGCACCTACGACGCGCAGTTTCTGGCCAACTACGCCTACATCAATCTTCACGACCCGGTCACACGCGCGCCGGGAATCGGCAATGTACAGATTTTCGGCGCCGGCCAGTACGCCATGCGCCTCTGGGTCAAGCCCGATCAACTAGCCAAGCTGGGAATTACGGTTACTGACATCATTAACACCATTCAGGCGCAGAACACTGTGAACCCTGCGGGCCAGATCGGCGGCGAGCCCGTGCCCAAGGGCCAGGAATACACATACGCGGTGCGCGCCCAGGGTCGATTGCTTTCGCCCCAGGACTTCGAGCAGGTGGTTCTTCGCGAGACTTCGGACGGCGGTATTGTGCGCGTCAGAGACGTGGCTCGCGTGGAACTGGGTGCTCAGGATTACAGCACTCTCAGCCGTTTGAACGGGAAACCCTCCGCAATCATCGCGGTATACCAGTTGCCCGGTTCCAACGCTGTTGATGCGGCTGCGGGAGTGAACAAGCTGATGACCGGGATGAAGCAGCGCTTCCCGCAAGACGTGGACTACGTCGTAGCGCTTGACACGACTAAGGCGGTCATCGCGGGAATGAAGGAGATCGTCTTAACCCTGTTGATCGCCATCGTGCTGGTGATCATCGTCGTCTACATCTTTTTGCAAGGCTGGCGCGCGACCTTGATTCCGATGGTTGCCGTGCCGGTCGCGCTGGTTGGCACGTTTCTGTTCTTCCCTCTTTTTGGATTCTCTATTAACACTCTTTCCCTTCTTGGGCTCGTCCTTGCCGTCGGCTTGGTTGTGGACGATGCCATCGTTGTCGTGGAAGCAGTCGAACGTCACATCGAGGAGGGGCTGACGCCCAAGGACGCGGCCTTGCGCGCCATGGAAGAGATCTCCGGCCCGGTCGTCGGTATCGCCCTGGTGCTCTCAGCTGTGTTTATACCGACGGCCTTTATCCCAGGAATTACCGGGCGCCTTTATCAGCAGTTCGCCGTGACCATTGCGGTATCGGTGATCCTCTCGGCTTTCAATGCGCTCACCCTTAGCCCGGCGCTTGCCGCCCTCTTGCTCCGGCCAAGACAGGAGAGTCAAGGCCCGCTGAGACGGTTCTTTGATTGGTTCAACCGCGTTTTCGAGCGCGCCACCAATGGCTACGTTAGCCTGTGCGGAGCATTGGTTCGCAAGAGTGCCTTTGCACTCTTGATATTGGCCGCGTTCGGCGCAGCCGCCGGTTTCATCAGTAGCCGGGTGCCCTCGAGTTTCCTGCCCGATGAAGATCAAGGCTATATCTTCATCAACCTCCAACTTCCAGACGCTGCGTCACTACAACGGACGGACGAGGCCGTAAAGAAAATCGAACAGGTACTGGCCAAAACACCGGGTGTGGAGTACACCACCAGTGTCATCGGTTTCAGCCTGCTCAGCTTCGTCCGAACCAGTTACAACGCCTTTTTCTTTGTCACATTGAAACCTTGGGATGACCGCAAGAAGAGAGAAGAACAGTACCGGGAGATTGAAGCCCGTCTCAACCAAGAGTTAAGCCAGCTCCCGGAAGGAATAGCTTTCGATTTCTCCCCGCCCTCGATCCCGGGAGTCGGTAACGCTGGCGGATTTACTTTCGTGCTAGAGGATCGCTCAGGAAAAGACGTCCAGTTCCTCGCCACCAACTTGAATACATTCCTGGCCGCGCTTCATAAGCGTCCCGAGATAGGTTTTGCGGCCACCACGCTCCTTCCCAGCGTGCCGCAGCAATTCGTCCACGTCGATCGCGACAAGGTACTTAAGCAAAGCGTTTCGATCAGTGACGTCTATAGAACCATTCAAGTGTTTATGGGCGGCTATTTTGTGAACTACTTTAACCGTTTCGGCCGCCAGTGGCAGGTGTACGTCGAGGCCGAAGGCGACTACCGCACGAGAGCCGAAAATGTGGGGCGATTCTACGTACGGAACACCAATGGCGACAACGTGCCCCTCTCTGCCCTGACGAGGATTGTTCCGTCTTCCGGCCCCGAGTTCACCATGCGCTTTAACGAATATCGCGGCGCGCAAATCTTTGGCAACCCGGCCCCCGGCTACAGCTCCGCGCAGGCGATGAAGGCGCTCGAAGAAACTTTCGCTCAGACGATGCCAGCAGAAATGGGCTACGACTACCAGGGAATGTCCTTCCAGGAAAAAAAGGCGCAGCAAGGCGTGCCGGTATCGGTGATCTTCGCGTTCTCACTCCTGTTCGTCTTCTTGATTCTTGCGGCGCTGTACGAGAGTTGGTCGCTGCCGTTCAGCGTACTGCTCAGTACGCCCGTAGCGGTATTCGGCGCGTTCGCCATCCTGTGGCTGCGGCGCACGGTCGCAGGGTGGTTCTTTCCGGCTTACATGGTACAGATCGAGAGCGATGTGTACTCAGAAATCGGGCTGGTGATGCTCATCGGTTTGACGGCAAAGAACGCCATTCTGATCGTGGAGTTCGCCAAGGCCGAGTACGAGAAAGGCCGGCCGCTGATTGACGCCACCCTTGCCGGCGCCCGTCTCCGGCTGCGCCCAATTCTAATGACCTCCTTCGCGTTCATTTTTGGCAACGTTCCGCTGTGGGTCGCCTCGGGTAGCGGGTCGGTTGCGCGTCAGATCATCGGCACGGTGGTCATCGGCGGCATGCTCGCTGCCACCGTCTTCGGCATTTTCCTGATTCCGGCGATCTTCTATCTGGTGGAGAGATGGTCAGGCGCAGGCAAGGAGCACGGCCTCGCTGGAGCGCCAGGAACACCTGCTCCCGCGCCGGGCGACTGAGATGAAACATCGACTGATTCACTGGAGAGGACAGCGGCAGGATCGGCCTATGAAGCGACTATTCCTCGTGACGGCGCTGGCCGCGACTTTACTAACCGGGTGCAAGGTCGGGCCTAATTACCATAAGCCCGTCGTCCAGGTCCCCACCGCCTACCATGGTCCGAGCGAGAATCAGCAGGCTCAGGCAGCTTCCTATGCCGACCTTCCGTGGTGGCAGGTCTTCCAAGACCCTGTCCTGCAGGACTTGATCCGAACCACTCTCAAGCAGAACTATGACCTGCAAACGGCCACGGAGAGGATTACTTATGCGCGCGCTCAACTTATGGTGACGCACTCAAACCAGCTCCCGCAGGTGAGCCTAACGGGCTATGGGACGGATGAACGAGCCTTTAGCGGCTTCCCCTTTAGAACAAAATATGCGACGTATGCCGCCGATGCGACCTTTCAGTTGGATCTTTTTGGCCAACTGCGACGCGCCACCGAGGCGGCGCGCGCCCAGTTGTTATCTACGGAGTACGCTCAGAAGACCGAGATTCTGACGCTGGTGAGCGACGTGGCGAGCGACTACTTTGCGCTGCTCGCACTTGATCTACAACTCCAGATCGCACGCGACACGGTCAAGACCCAGGAAGATGCCGTCAAACTGACCAGGCACCGGCTGGAGCACGGCGTCGCCACGAAGCTCGACGTGCTGCAAGCTCAACAGGTGCTCGACACCGCGAACGCGCAGATTCCCGACTTGGAGAGACAGATCGGACTGGAAGAGGATGCGCTCAGTATTCTTTTAGGCGATTACCCACACGGGGTGGCGCGTGGACGCCCGCTGGTCGAGCAACCGATACCTCCTGAAGTACCCGCCGGGCTAACTTCCTCGTTGCTCGCGCGGCGTCCGGATATTCTCCAGGCCGAGCAAAACCTGATTGCCGCCAATGCCGAGATCGGAGTCGCCAAAGCCGCCTTCTTTCCGCAGATTACGCTCACCGGGACCGGTGGCGGCGCTGCCGGACGGAGCACTGTGTTCACGTCTTTACTAGACACCAATATAGGAACCTGGGGCGTCGCCGGGCAAATTACTCAACCTATTTTCGAGGGCGGCCGACTACGCGGGAATCTTCGGGAGGCCCAGTCCCAGCACCGACAGGAACTGATCGCCTACAACTACGCCATCAAGTCGGCGTTTAAAGACGTCTCCGATGCCCTGATCGGCTATGAGAAATATCACCAAGTCCGCGTAGCGCAGGAAACCACGGTCCAAGATCTCAGCGATTCTGTTAGCACATCACTCAAGCGCTACGGCGGCGGCATCGCTACTTATCTAGAAGTCCTCGACAATCAGCGCTCTCTGTTCAGCGCCCAACTGACCCTGGCGCAGGACCGCGGCAACGAGTACCAGAGCCTTGTGCAACTTTACAAGGCTCTGGGCGGGGGCTGGCAGCAATAGCAGCCGAAAATCGAAAATTCAGCCAAAAAGATAGATCTGACGAATGGGGGAGGTCTGCAAGACCTCCCCTTTTCGCGCCGAAGCGGACCTGGAGGTTCGCGGAAAACCTCATAAACAACGGGCTTGGAGGCGCGGGTGGGATTCGAACCCACGAATGGAGGTTTTGCAGACCTCTCCCTTGGGCCACTTGGGTACCGCGCCGAATCTCTAAGTATAGCAAATTTGCTTGAACTCTTCGGACATCCCCAGCAACGGTGTTTGCGCCAACGTCTACTTTTTCTCCGCGACCGCGGGAATCTTTGTTGGATTGATGTAAAAGCCGGTGCCCCATTCAAAGCCCGCCACTTTCGTCAGCTTCGGGATGATCTCGATGTGCCAGTGATAGTGATCGTTGATCTCTTCACCGATGGGAGACGTGTGGATCATGAAGTTAAATGCCGGCCGGTCGAGCACCTGGTCAAGGCGCATCAGCGTATCTTTCAACATGCGCGCCAGGCTGGCATACACGGAGCTCTGATTATTCTCGTAGGACGATCCGTGCACTTTCGGCAGCAGCCACATTTCAAACGGGAAGCGCGGCGCATAAGGCGCCAGCGTTATGAAGTGTTCGTTTTCACCGATCACGCGCTCGCCGGTGTCCCGTTCTTGCCGGATGATGTCGCAGAAAATGCATCGTTCTTTCTCGTCGTAGTAGTGCCAGCAGTTGTCGACCTCTTCTCGAACGCGGCGCGGGACGATCGGCAGGGCGATTAACTGCGAGTGAGGGTGATCGATGGTCGCGCCGGCGGCTTCCCCGTGATTCTTGAAAATGAGAATGTAGCGGAAGCGCTTGTCATTCTTCAGATCCAGCATGCGGTCCCGATAGCCCCAGAGCACATCTTCCACGGCACGTTCCGGTAGGGTGGCGAGCGTTGCAAGATGGTTCGGCGACTCAATCACGACTTCATGCGCGCCGATTCCGTTCATCTTGTCAAAGAGACCTTCTCCTTCGCGGTCCAGTTCGCCTTCGATGCCCAAGGCGGGAAATTTGTTTGGCACAACCCGGATGCTCCAGCCCGGCGTGTTTGGGCCTCCGCCGTTCCGTCCGTAGACGAGAATTTCCGGCGGAGTTCGAGCCTCATTGCCCACGCAGAAGGGGCAATTCTTCTCTTCTCTCGGGATGACGCTCTCCCGGAGGAAGTCGTTCGGTCGCTTTCCTCGTTCCGTCGAAATGATCACCCATCGGCCCGTGATCGGGTCCTTACGCAACTCCGGCAAAGCAATCCTCCTCGAAGATGTTCTGGGTCACCCGGGCGGGCTGGGCAACCTGGAGACTTTGGATTGTACCGCGTCTGGCGTCCCCGCGAAGATGTTCCGGTGACGTCCATCACATTTGAGGGCTGAACGCATCTTTGTGCAACCGCACTACCAGCGGCTGCCCGGGGCAGCTATCAATTGCCATGACGTCAAACCTGCAGGGACAATCGCCGACGCGACATTCCGCTAGAAATCGCTGCGCCGTGCGAACCACCACGTGTTGTTTTTCCCTAGTAACGCTAAGTTCCCGGAGCGCCGGCAAGTCCTCCCGGATGGTGCGCGTTCTGACTTCGACGAATGCCAGAGTCTTGCCATCGTAACCGACTAGATCGAGTTCGCCCTCAATGCCGCGCGGGGTGTAATTGCGCGCGACAAATACGTACCCCTGCCTCCGCAAATACCAGTAGGCATAAGTTTCTCCGCGAATGCCGGTGCGCCGGGCTTCGTGCCTTTTCGCACCGCTGGAAAAACTCTCCTCTTCGCGCAGGCCGCGCCGCGCCGCCCAGCGCACCGCCCGAAACATCAGTCGTGAAAATATCGGCATGATCCCGGCACCGGTTCCCCAAGCCTTCCGCGCAGTATAAACAAAAATCCCGTGGCTGCCATACTTCTTCTGCAGCAGCCACGGGACTCGGACGTTTCCGCTACTATTTTCTAATTCCTATTTTCTCGTCTCGAATCAGGCTTTCTTTTCCGCCTCACGGAAGCAATCTTCTAGCGTCGCCACGGCAAAGTCAGCCTGTTCCTGATCGATCAGGAGCGGCGGTGACAGGCGAATGGTGTTCTCGCCTGCACCGAGCACCAGCAGGCCCTTGTGAAACGCCAGATCGACGATCGCGTTGCGCAGATCCGCGGCTTTTTCCTTCGTCCGCTGATCCCGCACGATCTCAATGCCGATCATCAGTCCGCGTCCTCGTACATCGCCCACGATCTTGAACTTCTTCGTCCAATCGGCCAGGCGACCGAAGATGTAGTCACCCACGCGGCGGGCGTTTTCCATGTACTCGCTCTCGATCAGGTCCATGGTGGCCAGCGCTGCCGCAATGCACACCGGATTCCCGCCGAACGTCGTGCCGTGTGAGCCCGGCTTCCAACGCATCACGCTTTCTTTCGCAATGATCGCGCCGAGCGGCATGCCGCTTGCGATGCCCTTGGCGGAACAAAGAATGTCCGGTTCGATCCCGGCGTGTTCACAGGCCCACCACTTCCCGGTGCGTCCCATTCCCGACTGCACTTCGTCCACGATGAACATAATGCCGTGTTGCCGGCAGATCCGTTGCAATTCCTGCAAGAAGAACTTCGGGGCGGGCACATACCCGCCTTCCCCTTGAATCGGCTCGATGATGATGCCCGCGACGTCCTCGGGATCGAACAAGCGCTTGAAAATCTGCCCTTCGAGCTGTTCGAGAATTTCCGCGCCGCAGGTTTCCGCCGTATGGCCGTACGCGCAGCGATAAGCATATGGAAACGGGATGTGCTCGATTCCACTGAGCAGCGCGCCGAATCCTTTGCGTTGCGTCGATTTGGACGCCGTGAGCGAAAGAGCCCCCATCGACCGGCCGTGGAAACAGCCGTAAAACGCGATGAGCTTGTCGCGCTTCGTGGCGTATCTCGCCAGTTTGATGGCGCCTTCGATCGCCTCGGTCCCCGAATTGGTGAAAAAGACCCTCTTGCTTTCCGTGCCTGGCATCGTCCGGCCAAGCCGCTCTGCGAGCTGCGGCATGCTCTCGTAATAAAAATCCGTGCCGGACATGTGAATCAGCTCGGCCGCCTGCTTCTGAATCGCAGCTACAACTTTCGGATGGCAATGGCCGGTCGAGCACACGGCGATACCAGCCGCGAAATCGAGAAAGGCGTTACCGTCCACGTCTTCTACGATCGCGCCGCGCCCGCGCTTGGCCACCAGCGGGTAATCGCGCGTATAAGATGGGGACATGAATTTCGCGTCTTGCTCCAGCACCCGCTTGGCGTTGGGCCCGGGCAGCGCGGTCACCAGCCGGGGTGTTTTCATTTCCAAAGTCGTTGGCATGTCTTCCTCCATGGAAGAAATCAAAAAGGTCGGAGTTGATCGAGAAAAGCGGGGCGAAAGCGGGCTCACGAACGGACGAATCCGGGAGTGGCCTGAGAGAGAGAATGAGAACTTAGTTAGTCTACGCCGTAGAGTTGTGGCCGCTGGGCGGCCGGCGGGCAGTTCCCCGGGAGAAAAGATGGGCGAATTTGAAGGTTAAGGCTCACTTGCGTTTCCAGCGGACGCTGCCGTCTTTAGCGTCCTCGATGATTATACCACGATCTGTGAGTTCTTTGCGGATGCGGTCGGCCGCGGCGAAATCGCGTTTTTTCTTGGCGTCATTGCGTTCCGCGACCAACCGATCGATCTCTGCATTGTCCGGTCCGCTCTCGGCGCTGCCGTATCCGAGAGTGCAAAGCTTTTCGGCATCGTTGTCTTCCACGACGGCGAAAACTCTGTCGAAAGTAGCCAGAAACTCCTGCACGGCGGGGACGTCGCCCTGGCGGAATTCGCCTTTATCGACGGCGATATTCGCTTCGCGCACCAGGTCGAACGCTGCCGCCAGCGCCCGCGCGGTATTCAAGTCATCCGCAAGCCCGGCCTCAAACTCTTCCGCCGCCTTTGCGATGCGCGCGGCCATACCCTCTTGCTTGCCTGCGGGAAATTTTCCCCGCTTCAGCCGATCGGCGAAATTCCGCAGCCGTTCCACAGAGCTGGCCGCCTGCTGCAACCCATCGAACGTGAAATTGAGCTGCTTGCGGTAAGGAACACTAGCCAGAGCAAACCGCAGAGCCGAAGGCTTGTAACCCTTCGCAAACAAATCGCGCAGCGTGAAGAAATTCCCCTGCGACTTCGACATCTTCTCGCCTTCGACAAGCAAATGCTCGGCATGCAGCCAGTACCGCGAGAAAAGCTTGCCGGTCGCGCCCTCGCTCTGCGCAATTTCGTTCTCGTGGTGCGGAAATGCCAGGTCGATTCCACCGGTGTGAATATCCAGTGTCTCGCCGAGGTATTTCATAGCCATGGCGGAGCACTCAATGTGCCAGCCGGGGCGCCCAGGTCCGATGGCTGTCGCCCAGAAATGCTCTCCCGGTTTCGGCGCTTTCCATAGGGCAAAATCCCGAGCGCTCTCTTTTTCGTAGCGATCGTTGTCGACGCGTGCACCCGCCTGAATGCCGGTCAGATCGATTTTCGAGAGCTTTCCATACTCAGGGAATTTCGCGATGCGGTAATAAATCGAACCTTCGCCCGGATACGTAAATGTTTTTTCCTGGAGTCGCTGGATCAGCTTCACCATTTCGTCGATATTGTCCGTAGCGCGAACCCAGTGCTCCGGCTCTTCGATGCTCAGCGTTTTGCAATCGTCGAAAAACGCCTGCACGAATTTCGCGGTGTAGTCGCGGATACCCACGCCGGCGGCAGCGGCATTTGCGATGATGCGATCGTCCACATCCGTCAAGTTCATCACGTGGTTCAGCTTGAATCCGCGCAGCTTCAGGAACCGCCGCAAAATATCCTGAAACACGAACGTGCGATAATTCCCGATATGCGCGTAGTCGTATACCGTCGGCCCGCACGTGTACATGCGCACTTCGCCCACTTTTTGTGGAACGAATTTCTCGATTTTGCCAGTCAGCGTGTTGTGCAGCTGAATATCGGTCATGGGCTCTAGATGGTCTCTTTCCGCAAACGGATAAGCGCTCGATTGTAGCCGAGCCGTTTGAAGCGTAGCAATGTCGAAGGTGCGCGTTGTTGCGCGGAGCTTCGCATAATGCGACTGTTTAGTCCTAATTGACCCCTGCCGCTTACGCGGTTACAGTCCTCTTTCTCATCTAGTGAAGGAGTTATCGATGAATCTCTCTCTTTCGGCTGGCACCCTGTTGGCTCTTACGGCTTTCGCCACGCCCATCTTTGCCCAGGAACGGCCCAAGGCCAGTGCGCCCAAACTGCTGACTCCCGAGGCTTCTTTGAACCTGCGCAGTATTTCCGACCTGCAATTCTCCCCCGACGGCAATCGTCTGGCGTTTGTGGTTACCGAGCCCGCGAAGGGAGAGCGCCGCGCGCGCCACATATGGATTTACGAGAAGCAGTCCAGCTCGATCCGGCAGTTTACCTATTCCATTAAGTCCGATTTCTTGCCGCGCTGGTCACCTGACGGCCAACAGCTCGCTTTCCTTTCAGACCGCGATGATCAGCAGCAGGTCTACGCCATGCGGGCAAACGGCGGCGAAGCCAGCGCCCTGACCAAAGGAAAGCGCAGCGTGCAGAATTTTGCCTGGTCTCCCGACGGCAAGCAGATTGCCTTTCTTGCGCCCGACGCAAAAACTGAAGCGGAAGAAAAGAAGGAAAAAGACAAAGACGACGCGCACGTTGCGGACAAAGAAGATAAGCGCGCCCGTCTCTGGCTCCTCACACTCGACGCTGGAGAAGGCAAAGCCCTCACCGAACCGAAATGGAAAATCAACGAGGCCGTGTGGCATCCTTCCGGCACCGGTCTGATGCTCAGTGCCACGGATCATCCCGAGTCGGATCAGAACACCGAGCGCATTTTTACCTTTCGTCTCAGGGACGTTGCCAGTGGCGATCGCAAGCCAGTCGACTCGATGATGCAGGTCCTCGCTCCTCGCGGGCCTTTCGTCAATATCCGCATCGCCGCGGATGGCTTGAAGATGGCGTTCGTCGGCTGCCGCGAGGACGGCCCTACGCCGCACGACCTCATGCTCGCTCATCACGGCGACAAGGCCATTCATAATCTCACCGGCGCCCGCGTGGACAGGCCCGTCCTCGACTACCGCTGGTCCAAAGATGGTGGGCTGCTCGCTATTGTGGAGGATGGTTTCCACACGAAGTTCGTCGCTTTCACCCCGGAAGGCGCGCTCAGAGAAGTCGCGGCGATATCGGCCAATCCAAATGCTTTCGGCGTTTCCGATTCCGGCGAGGTCGCTTTTGCCGGGCAAACCGCGACGACTCCCCAGGAATTATGGCTTTGGGACCAGAAGAGCGCACCGAAGCAAATCTCTCACTTGAATGATTCGTGGAAGCAGTACACGCTCAGCGCCCCGGAGTTCTACAAATACAAGTCCTTCGACGGCCTGGAAATCGAAGCGGCTCTTCTGAAGCCGCTTGGGTACGACGGCAAATCGAAGCTGCCGCTGATCGCTCTGATCCACGGCGGGCCCACGGGCGCCTGGCAGGACTCCATCGAAGCCTGGGGGCAGCTCCTTGCGGCGCGCGGCTACGCGGTCTTTTGTCCCAATATTCGCGGGTCGCACGGTTACGGCGAGAAATTCATCGAGATGAATCGTGGCGACTGGGGCGGCGGCGATTACCGGGACGCCATGGCAGGTGTCGATGACCTCATCACGCGGGGCATCGCCGATCCTGAAAAGCTGGCCATCGGCGGCTGGTCTTACGGCGGATACATGTCCGAATGGGCGATCACGCAGACCACGCGATTCAAAGCCGCCGTCTCCGGCGCTGGCCTCTCCAATCTCATCTCCGAATATGGCACCGAGCAGGGCCCCTCCTACGATGAATGGTTCTACGGCGTCCCGTACGAGCCGGAAAAAATCGCCGGATTCCTAAACAGTTCGCCCTTCGTCCATCTCAAGAATGTGAAAACGCCGACCTTGATTCTCCAGGGAGACGCCGACCTGATCGATCCGCTCGGCCAAAGCCAGGAACTTTACCGCGGCCTGAAGCGCTATGGCGTCGAGACCGAGCTCGTCGTTTACCCTCGCGAGCCTCACAGTTTTAACGAGGAGAGGCACCTCCTGGATCGTCTGAACCGCATCCTCGCCTGGTACGACAAACACCTTAAGTAGTCGCAAGGACGATCAACACATTCCCAGAAACTACTTCTGCTTTAGACGTTCATTCTTGATTTGGTCGTAGGTCTTCTCGCGAAGGATTGCGCCGTCTTCAGGAATAAGATTTTTTCTGAAGTCCTCCTCGTCAAACCAAGGTGCCAGGACTTCAGGCTCAATCACTTCTCCTTGGCACGATATATCAACTGCAAATCCCTTTTCTTTGTGACGCCGAATCGTAAATTCGGTAGATGGGAAGGACCGCAGCCGGGTCCTCGACGTACGACCCTTGAGGGACTCATAGTCACAGAGATACTGGCCGGTAAGGAAAAGCACATCGCCGTTAGCGAGTTCGATGAAGTAGTGAGAGCCTTCATCCTCAAATTCATCGACTTGAAGTGCTCGACGCGCCCAAAAGGCTTGATGAATTAGAAGCCCGTCCTCCTCAAGCTCTCGGATGCGGGCAGTCCACTTCTCGGCGGAGATCCTGCGAGGTCCTTTCCCGTGGAAAAGCGCCATAGCAAGGAAAATAAACACGAAAAAACCAACGACTAGCAAAGGCACGACGATCCATGCGGGAAGGGCGTCCGGAAAAAATCTTGAGATGAAAAAAATGCTTAGGCCCAGACCAAAGAAGACGAAAAGGCCTGCGCCGACCATTTGTAGGACGTTCTTGACCCGGGAGGATGGCATAGGATCGTAGGAGACGCGTGGCATCCTAACCTATGGGTTCAACAAACTGATTATTGTGATGGTGAGAGTTGGATCACAACTGGTAGCGTAGGGCTTTACACGTGGTGCGCATCGTGTTACTGTTTTTTCCCGTACCGCCATCCTTGCGCCAGGCGGCTGGGCCTCTGACTGAGAACCTGCCAAGCGTTTTGACAGACGACCCGAGAAGGGTTGACCTGTCGCTCCAAAGACCCTCCCCTCGAGGAACGAAAAGTCGTCTCTCTTCACGTGGTTTTGCCCCAGCCGCAGGGAATGGCTGGATTTCGCGGTTATCGAGTTGCATTCGAGCTTCATGCTGGCAGCCGCGGAGAAGTTGACGACCAAAAGGGGACATCTTGCTGAAGCTGCGAAAAGTTGAAATCGTTGGCTTTAAGTCGTTTTGCGAGCGCACCGTGGTCACGTTCAGCGGGTCGGGCACGACCTGCATCGTCGGGCCGAACGGCTGCGGCAAATCCAACGTGGTGGATGCCATTTCCTGGGTTCTCGGAGAACAGAGCCATAAGTCGCTTCGTGCCGAGCGCATGGCCGATTGCATTTTTAACGGCACCACTAAGCGCCCTCCCCTGGGACTCGCCGAAGTCACTATCACCATGGAAGATCCCGAGCTTGCCGAAGCCGCCCGCTTCGTGATGGAAAGCGCGGCGTCAGACGCTGCAACGGATTCGGCGGCCCTTGTCAGCGACGACTCTGGCTTGACCGATGTGACCGAAATTCTCTCGCTCGACCCCGCGCAGCCCCCCGAAACGCAAGAAGCTGCCGCTGACGGTTCAGCTCTATCCCCGGCTGAACCCGGTGGCAAGTTCAAAAGGAAGAGAAAGTTGGCAGAAAAGCCGGTGCCGGTTATGAGGCCGGGCGAAGTCGTCGTCAGCCGGCGGCTCTATCGCTCCGGCCAGAGCGAATACCTGATCAACGGCCGCGTGGGAAGGCTCCGCGACATCCAGGAAATGTTCATGGGCGTCGGCCTTGGCCCGGACTCCTACGCCATCATTGAGCAGGGCCGCATCGGACTGATCCTTTCCACCAAGCCCATGGAGCGCCGCGCCATCATCGAGGAAGCCGCCGGCGTAACGAAATTCAAAACCAAGAAGCGCCTCGCGGAAGCCAAGCTGGAATCCTCGAAGGTCAATCTCTCGCGCGTCAACGACATCGTTGTGGAGGTCGAAAAACAGCTTGGTTCGCTGAAGCGTCAAGCCGCCAAAGCGCGCCGCTACTCCGAAATCCGCGATCAAATGCGCGGCATTGTTCGCCAGATGCTGGCGGGCAAGGCGCGCGAACTGGACGCCGAAGCCGAGCGCACGACCAAACAACTCGAAGAACTGACCGCCGCCGAATTGCAGCGCGCCACCGCCATCCAGCAGCAGGAAGGCGAGCAGGACCGGCTGAACCAGCGGATTTACGAACTGGATGCCGAGATCCGGCAGAACCAGAATGTTTTGAATCTCACGGCGCTCGAAGTGGACCGCAGCGAAAATCGCATCGCGTTCAACCGGCAGCGCGCCAAGGAGCTGGCCGGCCGTCATGCCCAGGTTGACGCGGAACTGGCGCAAGCTACCTCGCAGGCCGCTGAATGGGAATCGCGGTGCGCTTCGCAGATTCAGTCGGTTACATTGCTGCGCGGAGAATCGGGCGTTTTGACCGCCCGCGTGGAAGAGCTCGCAAAACGCGCCGAGTCCCGCGTGGCCCAGATTTCCGAATCCGAAGCGCGGATTGAAGCGCTGCGCCGATCCTCATCGGAAGCCGGCGAAAGCCTGCTGCGCCTGCATGGCGAGCAAAAGCAAGCCGAAGAGGCGCTTGTACACCAGGCCGGAGCGCTGCGAAAGCTCGAAGCGAACGAACACGACTTGCTGGAAGCTTCGATGCGCGCGCGCGATGACGCCGAGCGCGCCGCTCACGATCATGAATCCGCTACCGGTCAACTCAAAGCGCTGAAACAAAGCTCCGCGGAGCTTCATACCAAGATCGCCGGATTCCGCGAGCAGCGCGATGCCCTGTCAAAAGAGGCCGCCACGCTCCGCGATTCGGTGGCTGGCGTTCGCGCCCGGCATTCGACACTTACTCAAATCCTGAACGATCGCTCCTACACCGCGGACGCGGTGCAGAAACTTTTTGCCGCCAACGAGCGCGGCGGGGGGCAGGATTTTCGCGCTGTCGGAGTGCTGGCCGATTACGCTGAAGTCGAGGAGCAGCACGAAGCCGCCATCGAGCAGTACATGCGTGACGAGCTGGAATATGTCGTCGTCGAAACCTATGACCACGCGCGCGCCGGCGTTTCCATGCTCCGCGACGAGGTGGGCGGCCGGGCGACTTTCTTCGTCGACTCGCTCCGAAACGTGCGTCTCTCCTCCGAATACGAACCGATCGTGAATTTCCGCGCGGAAGACGGCGTCATCTCGCGGCTCGACAAGCTGGTGGAGTTCCGCGATCCACTTGGTGCGGCGGCGAAACAATTCCTGCCACGGCTGCGCTCCGCATATTTAACGGACAGCGCGGCGGCGGCGGAAAAATTGTCGCGCGAAAATTCGCAATATGCCTTCGTTACGCCCGACGGCACCTGCTACCAGGGCCGCATGGTCACTGGCGGCCGTCCCGACGAAGTGGGTCCGCTGGGTATGAAGCGCGAATTGCGGGCCCTGGACGCGGAAATGATGCAGCTCGAGCATGAAATGGGCGTAAAGCACGCCGCGCTCGAAGTCGTCGCTGCCGAGTTGCGTTCGACAGAACAGACGCTCGAGGAAATCGACCAGAAGCAGCGCGAAGCGGAACGCGATGCCATCTCCGCCATGCACCGCCACGGCCAGATGCAGAGTGAACTGGCCCGCCTGGGGCTGGAACTCACCGTCTGCCAGAACGAACTCGCGCGCATCCGCCTGGAGGTGGAAAACGGGCGGCAGCGTGCCGAGCGTGCGAAGAACCAGCATGCCGCCGCCGCGCTGAGCCGCGCCGAAGCCGATGCCGAAAGCGTGCGGCTGGCGGAAGCACTCGTCCAGCTTCGCGGGTCCATCCAATCGGAACAGAATGAACTTGCCGCCGGCCGCGCCGAATTCGCCGCGATGAATGAGCGGCTCATGGCCGCAGAAGCCCTCGCTGCCCGACTGAACGAAGAGCGCGCCGAACTCGGGCGCCGCGAAACCTCGCTTCAGCAGCAAGTGACTTCCATAGGCGACGAGACGGCCGCTCTCTCGAGGCAAAGCGAAGAGCTCGCCCTGCAGCTCGAAGGCCTGCGCGGCGAAAAGTTACGCCTGGAAATCCGCCAGCGGGAACTCGAGCAGGAATGGGACGCCGCCCGCACGCGCGTCACGCAGATGGAAGATCATCTGCGCATGGGCCGCCAGTCACTGCAGGAACTTCGCGAACAGCGCAGCCACGCGGAAGTCGACCGGGCCAAGAATGATTCCGACCGTCAGCATCTGCGCGAAACGTGCATAAGCGAAGTGAACGCCCAGCCCGAGGATCTGATCGCCACGGAAGCGGCTTTCATGTCCGGCGAAGAACTGGCCATCGCCGAAACCAACTATCGCGAAATGAAGCAGCGCATCGAGTCGATGGGCCCGGTCAACATGATGGCGCTCGAAGAGTTCAACGAGTGCGAGCAGCGCTTCACATTCCTGACGCGCGAGCGCGACGACCTGTTGCAATCGATCGCGGACACCCAGCAGGCCATCGCCGAGCTCGACCTCGCCACCAAAGAAAAGTTTGAGCACGCCTTCCACGCCATCAACAAGAGCTTTTCCGAAGCCTTCCACACCATTTTCGGCGGCGGCATGGCCGAGATGCGCTTGACCGAGCCGGACAGCTCCGGCGACGCGGGCATCGACATCGTCGCATCGCCTCCGGGCAAGCGCCTGCAAAACGTGCTGCTGCTCTCCGGCGGCGAAAAGGCTATGACCGCGCTGGCGCTGCTCATTGCCATCTTCCGCTACCAACCAAGCCCCTTCTGCATCCTGGACGAAGTCGACGCGCCGCTCGATGAAGCCAACGTCGGGCGCTTCACGCGCCTCATCGGCGAAATGAGCGGCCAGACCCAGTTCATCATCGTCACCCACAATCGCAAAACCATGGAAATGGGCAGCGTGCTTTATGGCGTGACGATGCAGGAGCCTGGCGTCTCGAAGCTTGTCAGCGTGCGCTGGGAAGAATCCGAAGCGTTGGCGCCAAAGCAGCAGGCCGCCGCTGCCTCTGCAGCATAAAATCACATTCCGCACTCAACGTAGGGGCGCAGCATGCTGCGCCCCTTCCACCCCCCAATGAAGCCCTGCGGCACCCGCGCAAGCCACATAAATTTTTCCTGATGTTGCATTGCAGACATTTTTTCCGTGCGCCTTTGACTTCGCGTTGCGCTGCGCTAAAATGCTTCTCACTTTGTCGGGGGAACTTTCTCAGTGTCACCTGCTCCTGCCATGAAGGCTTTGAAGGAAACGCAATTCGCCGGCCTGACGCCCGTT
>WNFR01002323.1_pt1 | contig 31165 bp, 20 predicted proteins | sample 5400221 | NCBI WGS metagenome assembly WNFR01 (sample SAMN13153357, study PRJNA577476) | soil metagenome | isolation source: 40 cm soil under Madrone tree | place: USA:California | collected 2016-06-14
TGATGACGACGTTGTACATTCGAGCTTTCTCCATCCATTAGATTCGGCACTCCGCCCGCCGGATACAAAGCAGTCCGGTATTGTAGCATTCACACCCCTGCGATTCGGAATGCGGGAGGCCAAATTGGAGAGTCTTTTTCACGCGGCGGCATTGACCGTTGCAAATGTTCGCCGCTATAGTGCAGAGAACGTTCGGGTTGCCCAAGGGAGAGCCACTATGGATCTACGCTATCCGATTGGAGATTTTGCGATGCCCGCGCAAGTGTCACCCGCGAGGCGGCAACAAGCGATTCAGGAGATCGCTGCGACGCCATCGAAAATGCGCGCCGCAGTCAAAGGTCTGAGCGACTCGCAACTGGACACGCCTTACCGCGAAGGCGGCTGGACCGTGCGCCAGGTCGTGCATCATGTTCCGGATAGCCATCTCAACGCTTACGTGCGATTGAAGCTGGCACTTACTGAAGATAAGCCTACTATCAAGCCTTACAACGAAGCGGCCTGGGCCGAGCTGGCCGACTCAAAGTCGGCTCCCATTGAAGTTTCGCAGACGCTGCTGGATTCAGTGCACATCCGATTTGTCCAGTTGTGGCGCTCGTTGAAGTCCGAACATTTCGCAAGGATCCTCGTTCACCCCGAACACGGCGAGCGCCCTGTTGATTGGCTGCTCTTCCTTTACGAGTGGCATGGGAAGCACCACACCGCGCACATCACAGAGCTTCGCAAGAAAAGAGGCTGGTAGCCAGGCGCCGCAGAGAAAAGATTGCCAATTTTAGGTTTTCACGTTATCTAAGGAGCAATGGAAGAGCTGATCCTATTTTGCCTCTGCGTCTCCTTAGTGTTCCTTGGCGCGGCGGTTATCTCGGCAGTTTAAAGCTTGTCTCGAATGTGCGTAAATATCCCACCGAGCCTCGCTGGTATCATCGCTCGGTCACTGTTGCATTTGGAATCCTTAGCGCGCTATTCGGAATCGGATCCTTCATCTTTGTGTTTGTACTTTCGGGATTGAAATAGCGTACTCCGGTCCACTGGCGTCTTGTGCTCTGGCTCGTGTACGATGATCCCGCACAAAAGGAGATCGCATTGAGCCGGGCGACAGGAACTTACGCTGTTTTTGAAACTTCACAGGGAAATATTGTGGTGCGCCTGCTAGAAAAAGAAGCGCCGAAAACGGTAGCGAATTTCGTCGGGCTTGCCGAAGGCAGGAAAGAATTCACCAATGAAAAGACCGGCCAAAAAGAAAAGCGGCCTTTTTACGACGGGTTGATCTTTCATCGCGTTATCCCGCAGTTCATGATTCAGGGCGGCTGCCCGCAGGGCAGCGGTATGGGCGGACCGGGCTACAAGTTTGCGGACGAATTCCATCCCTCACTGAAGCATTCGAAAGCCGGAAAACTCTCCATGGCCAACTCCGGGCCGGGCACCAACGGCAGCCAGTTTTTCTTAACCGTCGCGGCAACGCCCTGGCTGGACAACCGGCACACCATCTTTGGCGAAATCGTTGAAGGGCAGGACGTGGCGGACAAAATCTCGAATGTGCCGCGTGATTCGAATGACCGCCCCCGGACACCCGTGTCCATCACGAAGCTGCGCATTGAACGCGTCGCTTAAGCGGACTCCCTCGCGATGCTCACGCCTGAGCGACTACTCCGAGTTTTCATTGAACTGATCTTTGCTCTCCTCGGATTTCTGCTGATCTGGCTGGGCGTGGAGAGAAGCATTTACGTGGACCGGCACAGCGCTACCTGGTTGATTCTCAGCGTGGCGCTAATTGTGTGGGGACTGCGCGCCTTGTACAGTCCGGGGCAGCGGTGGATGCGCTGGCAGAATTGGACGCGCGGGTTGTCGCTCGCGCTTCTGGGCGTCCTCATGCTCGTGATTTCGCGCGTACCGTTTCTCTGGGTCGGTCCAATGCTGGCGGTCGGCGGCGGATTGCTCATCCTGCGCGGAATGATTGCCACGTTTGTGATCCTCCGGCCCCATTAAGGAAGTGCTTTTCAGAAACGCGCGGCGGCAGAGCCTCGATTGTCTTCTCACCTTTCTTTCTTTTCGCCTTCAACTATAATCCCCGTAACAGACAGCCCTCCCCGATTTAGGAATCCGCTCGGGCTGTCAAGTATCTTCATCGAAAAAAACAAGGAGAACGTCCGTGCTGAAAGAGTTCAAAGAATTCGCCATGCGTGGCAATGTCGTGGATTTGGCGGTCGGCGTTATTATCGGGGCTGCGTTTGGCAAAATCGTGACGTCGCTGGTCGAGGATGTGCTTATGCCACCCATCGGCCAACTGGTTGGAAAGGTTGATTTTTCGAATTTGTTCATCAACCTGGGCGGCAGACACTTCGATTCTCTTCCGGCGGCCAAGGCTGCGATCCCGCCGGGGGCAACGCTCAACTATGGAATTTTTCTAAACACAGTGATCAATTTTCTAATTGTGGCTTTTTGCGTATTTCTGATGGTCAAGCAGATTAATCGACTCGCGGCAAAACCGGCGCCGGCAACGGTACCGACCACGAAAGACTGCCCACAGTGCGCCATGCCGATTCCGCTTACGGCAAAGCGGTGCGGCCACTGCACGACGCAGCTCGCTTGAGGCGGTTCATCATGGTTTGCGATTGTTGTTTTCGGACGGCGAAAGCTACTAAAGAAATGAGAGCCGTTCACCACTCAAGGGAACACCTAGTACTTAAGACTAAAGGCTGAAGACTTGTTGCCTCAGGCTTTCGGATTTTTTTTCTTCTGATTTGCCTCGAGATGGGCGCGCAGGCGGTTGACCACGATATCTTCGTGTCCTTCGTCCACTTCTTTTTGCACTTCTTCCAGCGCGAAGTGCACGACGTCGTGATGGTGCATTTCCAAGGGTGCCACCGCATCACTGAAACGCAGCCACAGGCGGTGCAGAAGATTGACCTCGTTGGCGGTCAGATTCGGCGCATGCGGTCCGAGAACCTTGTAAAGCTTGTCACCGTTGGGCAAGTGGATTTCCAGATTGAACTGCGGTTTCTGATCGCCAAGTTTCTCCCAAGCCTCACCGATTTGACGGGCTTGCTCTTCGTTCGATTCTTTCGTCGAACGCCCCGCAACAATCGTGCTGGAATGGAGCGAGGTCGCGGCACGCAAGATACCGTCCCACAGATCGTTGGCGGCCACGACCGCCAAGCGGATGGACTTGCCACGTTTTTCGGCCATGGAAAGCGCTTGAGAGAAGAGCTGTTGCTCGATGCTGCCGAATAGCTGATCGGCCTCCAGCTCGTTTTCGCCTGAAGCCGAGCGGCGCAAGAGCCGGACGTGGAGCACAACAACGTCGCGACGCCCGGGCTTGATGCGGTCCAGCACGTTTCCAAGATGGTAGAGCGCATAATGGTTGCTGATGGGTACGAGGATGTTCCCGGGGCGCGCTCCCACAGCCTCGGGTGTCAACTCCGACTCCAACTCAAGATTAAACTGATCCATCTCGACGTGAGCAGCGCCGCCGTGTCTACCCCGGAGTTCGGAAACTGTGAACACCATGTAGAGCAGAATGGAGAAGGCGCCGCCAGCCATAGTAGCAACGGGCTTGGTAAACAGGTTTACAACTGCGATCAAAAACAGCGTCAAAGTGATCAACCCAAGACCCACGGGAATCTGCACGCCACGGATTGTGAAATTCAGTGGAACTTGGAATTCACGCTGTCCGGGACTGGTGTACCGGAGAACGAGCACGGCAAGGCCGTTCATTGCAAAGCTCCAGATCACGCCGAAAGCATATAGGTTCGCAAGGAAAGTGACGTCGCCCCGGCTGATGATGATAGTGATGACCTGCAAAGCCACGACGATATTGATGATGCGATAGCTCGTACCGAACCGTTTGTGCGGCTGGCGGAACCAGGCGCTGAGCACGCCGTCTTCTGAAACGCGGTTCAGCACGCCGTTTGAGCCCACGATGGCCGTGTTCACCGCGCCCGCCAGAATCAAGGTGCCCACAACGACAACGAAGCCATGAAATATCAGGCGGGCAAAAAAGGGCCCTTCAAGATTCATCGCCAATCCGCCGATCAGATTTTCCAGGAACTGCTTGCGGACACCGTCTGGAATGATCATCACGGCAAAGAAGGAAACTAGGGAGGTAAAGACCAAACTGTAGACAAAAATAACCGCTCCGGCCTTCTTCAGGTTGGGGAGCTTGGGGCTTTCGATTTCGCGGTAGACCTGCGCAAGCGATTCTTCGCCGCTCATGGCCAATACCGAGTGGCCGAGAGCAATGAAGATGGCGATGATGCCGAACATGTGAGGAAGGCTGCTGTGCGCAAGCCAACCCAGGGCGCTGGTACTCAGCCTGAGGTTACTCGGCTGTGGCCATGGCGGCAGCGCGGAATGCCGCACCGCGACGGTATAAATGCACCAGGCAATGAGCATCACCACCATCACAGTGACCAGCTTCATGATTTGCAGCGCTTTTTCGCTGGACTCGGAAACCCCTTTGGTGTTCTGCCACCAGAAATACAACGTGACGACGATGGCAAAGCTCGCAGCAATAAAACTGATTGTTGTGGAAGCGAGTGGGCCGCTGACATGGAAATACTGCAGGAGTTCATCGATCAATCCCGCGAGATACCGGCCGGCGGCGACGCCGCTGATCGGGCCCGTAAGTATGTAGTCAAACATCAGAGCGGAAACGCTGAATTTCGCTAATGTCCCCCCAAGGGACATCTTCACGGCTCGATAGACGCCGCCGCGCACGAACATGCTGCAGCTTTCCACGTATACCGCGCGCACGGCGTACGAAAACACCATGATAGCGAGGATGAACCACGGCGCGGTCTTGCCGATGTAGCCTTCCGCTTCGCCCCCGGCGTAATACGCCGAGGAAGCCAGGTCGTTCAGCACAATGGCCGCCGCGCGCCAGAACGAGATGAAGGTCAGGAGAGCTGTAGTGGCGACGATGACACGCGGAATACCGTTGCCGCGGCTGCCTGCGACAGCAGGGCTATGGGGAGTGCTGCTCATGTCTGGGTGTCGTTAACTCGTAGGTTGAAATGCTCGCATTTTTAGAGCACTAAGTCTAGCTTGGCGCCACCACGATAGTCGAAAGAGCTAGAGCGCCTGAGAGCGAAAGGCTTTGGCGCATTCGGCGCAAGGGCAGATGTTGCGAAGATGATCGTAGCTGTAGATGCCTGTGGAATGGCCGTCGGTGAAGCTAATCTGAATGGCGTAGTTGCCCACCTGCGTGGCAGCTTGGGCGCGCGGCTTGGGCTTGAACATAGGCAGCGCGGGTGACGGCTTGAACGGTGAAGCTACATCGCCGAGCGCTGCCTTTTTTTCTCGCGCATCGTTGCAGGTAGCGCAGGGGCATTCTTCGCGCAAATAGGCAAACTCGTAGTGGCTCGCGTGGCCGTCGGCCCAGATAATATTCACGCCCGCGCCGTTCGAAACATGAACCTTGACGCTGGTAGGTTTTTTTCGTGGGTCGAGAGGAGTCGGCATTTTTGGAGTGAGCGATCAGGCCTTGGACTTGCCGTTGCAGCACTCTCCCGGCGGGATGGGATTCCCATGCGGACAGGTCTTGGGGTGCCCGAGGAAGGTGCAGATGCGCTGGTCCAGCTCCGGGCTGATGATGTGTTCGAACTTGCAGGCTTGCGTATGCGCCTCGGATTCGTCGATGGAAAAAGTGTCTTTGAAAAGGCGCTCGGCGAGACGGTGACGACGAACAACGTCGCGCGCCCGCTGGCTGCCTACGGCCGTGAGTTGCACTTCCCCGTTTTGCATTTGCACTAAGCGCAGATCGGACATGCGCGACAGAACCCGCGCGGCTGGTTCATCGGCCACGACCGGAGGCTTCCCTGCAGAGCCGGTGGCGTGGAGGCGCTCGGCCTGTGCGGGTTTCCCTTCTTCGCCGCAGACCCAAATCTGTTCGAGAAGATGGTCGAAGCGGATTTCATCGTCGGTGGATATCGGTGTGCAACAGTCGCCACCGTCAGCAAGCGGGCAATTCAGTGGATGGCCCGGACCATGCTGCGCGGTGTCGAAGTGCAAATGGCCATGAGCCAGTTCGATGCGGCGGTCGGCCTGGCGCGCAATGTCCGGGTCGTGCGTCACCATCAGGATGGTGTGGCCAGCGTCGTGCAGTTCGCGGAAAATCTGGATGACAATAGTTTCATTGGTTTCGTCGAGATTCCCAGTCGGCTCGTCGGCCAGAATGATTTTCGGCTGATTGATTAGCGCGCGAGCAATGGCCACGCGCTGTTGTTCGCCGCCGGAGAGTTGCGCCGGCAGATGCGTCAGGCGGTCGCCAAGGCCCACGCGCTTCAGCGCTTCTTCGGCTTGCTTTTCGTCCGTCACGCTATGGAAATACTGCGCGAGCATGACGTTTTCCAGCGCCGTGAGATAGGGCACAAGATGAAATTGCTGGAAAACGAAGCCGACTTTCTCCGCGCGGTAACGGACCAGTTCGTTTTCGTGAAGTTTTGAAAGGTCGACGCCGTCTACAACCACGTGTCCGGATGTGAGCGTGTCCAAGCCGCCGAGAATGTTGATGAGCGTGGTTTTCCCCGAGCCCGACGGACCCATCAGCGCGACCCATTCGCCGGTGTGCACATCGAAGCTGACGCCGCCGAGCGCGCGCAGTGTGCCGTACTGCTTGATCAGATTTTCGATGACGACTTGCTTTGCCGCAGTTCGCGGCGGCACCGCAACGAGAGTACTCACGCTTCACCCCTGAAAACCAAAGCCGGGCGGATGCTGGCCAGCCGTCGCAGCGGAAATGCGCTGAGAATTGCCACGATCACGGTTAACGCCACAGCTACAGGATACACAATCAGCCTCGGCCTCGCCGCCACTCCAAAGACCGCTTTGCCCAAACCGATGGAGAGAAAAATCCCCGCCGCCGCGCCCATCATTCCCCCAGCAAGTCCCAGCAACGCCGCTTCCGCCAAGAAAAGTCGCAGCACGCGGCGCATCGAGCCACCGATCGCCTTCATCAAGCCGACGTCCGTCTTCCGTTCCATCGCCACGTTGGTCATCGCCGCCATCACGCACAACCCCGTGAGCACCAGCACGATCCCTACCGTCGCCGTCAGCAACCCGCTGATCCGGTTGTAAATCTTCGCTTCGCCCTGCGTGAATTGCCGAATGGGGCGGACGTCGACGTCGGGAAATCTCTGCTGGAGCGCCGCAATAAAGCTCTGGATTTGTGGGGGGGTGCCGGGAACGCTGAGTTGAATAATGCTAAGCCGCATAGGGAGTCCGGCCAAACGCTGGCCCGTGTACCAGTCAGTGAAAATCTGACTATCCTCGGAGCCGCCGAAGCTTTCCACCGTTGAAACGTAACAAGTCGTCGCAAACTCGTCACTTCGCAGCTCAAGAACCTCGCCGGGATGTACGTTAAGCCGTTTAGCCACCATTTGCCCGATTCGGCACGTGGCGATGTCAGAGACAACACGATCTGAGGTCTCTACGAAGTCAGATGGGAGAACGCGCTGTACATTGTGTCCGTCAAGGCCCACAAGGATCACACTTGACCATTTCCGCGGATCATCGGATGAGGAAGGGGAGTTTCGAGCATGCGCAACTATCGCTACGTGGGTGAAACCGACCTTTGTGATTTCCCCGCCTTCATAAGAGACGGGAATATTGTCAAGAAACGACGGATTCAGGGACCGATTAGCCCCAAGGTCGGTTGACTCGCGGGATGAAATGAGCACGTTAGCACCGAATCTGCGGAATTCTGTGGTGAGGCGGCGCTTGGCGTCCACTTGGAGATTGAGTAGGGCGGCGGTGACCGCAGCGCCTGCGCCCAGGGCGAGCAACATAACGAAAAGGCGCCCCGGATTCGCCCCGAAGAGACGGCGGATGATGCGCCAGAACATCGCTCGATTGGTTGCGCGACGGTCGGCCATTATTCGCCTCGCAGGATGGGCGCCGGCCCATAGCGCGAAGCGCGGCGCAGCGGAAGAGCGCTGCCAAGAATCGTGACACCGGCAGCGAGCGCAATAATCACGAAAAACACAATGAGCGAGGGCTCAGGCGCCGCGCCGAAGATTTTCTCTCCAACCAAACGCGCCAGAACAATTCCCAGCGCGTAACCGGCGCCCCCACCAACGATGGCGAGCAAGAGTTGTTCCGCGGCAAGCAGGAATCCCACGGTCCCGGAGCCCGCACCCAGCGCCTTCATCAAGCCAATCTCGGTGCGCCGCTCGATCACCGAAGCCGCTGAAGACGCACCGACGGCGAGCGCCGCCGCGAGCAACGCCGCGCCCGTGACCAGCCACAGCAGCATGCGCACTCGCGTAAGAATCTGCCCTTCCCCTTCCGCGACGCGGCGAATCACGCGCACGTCGGTTCCCGGCAGCACTTGTTCAATCGAATATGCAATCGAAGAGACGTACGGACTGCAGGACCACCGCTCGAATTCGCCCGGGTTCATTGTCTTCGGATCGCGCCGCGCAAAGTCGTCCTCCGGCTTCGTCAGCGCGCTCACATAGAGCTTGCGGTACTGTCCCGGCTTGTCTGAAATAGACTGAGCAATCGAGAGCGGCCCTACGATTCTGTCGTCTTCCGGGCCGCCGGTTTCGACTATGCCGACCACTGAAAGCCCATCCGATGATTCCAAGCCGCCATCCCTGTGGTGAAAAATCATCAGGTAGCTCCCCACCGACACCCCGAGGGACTTAGCGAGTTTTATTCCGACCACACATTCCCGCTCGCGATCATCGAACCAACGCCCCTGCAGGTGCCACCACGGGTTGGTTGATGTAATTCCCGTGTAGAAGTCCGAGCCGTCCGGAGCACGAACTGCGTGGTGCGCCCAGGTGCCCAGGAACTGAACATCGTGCGGGGGAATGTATGAGGAAATTTCGGGGACAGAGGCCGGATTCCCTACCGTGATTGATGTTTCAAGGATGGGGGCGAATCCCACAATGTTGTTGTGCCAGAAAATCGTTTTCAGTCTGGGCAGGTCGGCTTCCGGCAGGTACGCGCCCGCGTTCACGGGACGATAATCCACGCCGCCGATTTCGAGCGGCAGCGAGTCCGCTTGCGGTGTTACAAGAAGATTTGCGCCCAGGCTGCGAAATTCCTTCGCCAGCCGGTCGCCTACATCCAGCGATACGCTCAGCGCCGCCGTAGCTACTCCCATGCCGAGCGCCAGCGCCGCCCCGGTGAGGAGCTTGTGGCGCGGACGGCGTCCAAAAGAGTCGGCAACAATTCTCAGAAACATAAATAGTTGGTCGCGCGAGTAATGGGCACGAACATGAGTGCCGCTACTGAGGAATCTCCTTTGCGGCTCGCGTCAGCGACGAAATACCGATTACTAAGTCCCCACCGTCCACATGCGACGGCACACCAATGGGATTGCAGCCCCCTTGGTCGCCAATCGACGGAATATAGATCGCCGAGGCGCAGTGCCGGCAAATGACATTTTGCCCATCCTGCCGGTAGCCTTCCGCGCCGCAGATGCGACAGGCATCCAAGGCCACGCCCCAGCCAGTAGGCTTCTTGATGATCATGAACCGCAGCGTCTGGTTCTCCGCTTTGACGGTGTAAAGATGCATGGCGCCGTCCTGCACTTCGCTGGTGGGCACACGCACGATATTCCCAGCCGCTTCGATCGGCCGCGCCGTCGGTGGCGCCGAGTTTGCCCGCGCATAAATAAAGTCCGCCGTGAGCACCAGAATGACCGTGAGCGACGCGATTGCCGCGGCCATCATCCAATTTCGTTGACGCCGGTTTTGCGAATTGAGCAGCCGCTTCTCCGCATCGTTCATCGGCCCCTGACCGCTCTTGTCATGCGAAGACGCCAGCCATTCACGCAAGATCAACAGCGCCGCAGCCCCAAAAATGAACACAAAAAAGAACAGTTCATTCCGGACGATAGGCCCCAGAATGGCCATTTCCGTCTTGCTCGAAGGCAGCCAGCGCGCCTCGCTCAACTCATGCAACCCGGTAAGCGCCAGTTGAAACGCAACGAGCATCAAGATGACGCTGGTGGCGGCGAAAAAACGGTGCAGCGGAACACGCAAGGTGCCTTTGAAAAAGAAAAGCCCCACGGCGACCGCCCCGGAGATCCCCACAATCGTCCCGATCCAGGTTTGCAGCCCTTCGCTCGAAAGCTCCACGGCGCGCAGAATCAGCGCCAGTTCCGCACCCTCGCGCAAAACCATCAGGAAAACAAAAAGGAAAATGCCCCAGCCCGCCGCGCTCCCGGCCTTTTCCGCGTAGGCTTCCACTTTGGCCTCAATCTCTTCTTTCAGGTGCCGCGCAACGCGGTTCATCCATACGATCATCGTAACAACGAAGATCGCAGCGATGAGCAGCATCAGCCCCTCGAAGCCGTCTTCGCTAATGCGCCAGCGTTCCAGCGCGACTGCCACTGCCAGGCTGAGGGCGGCCGCCGCCGCTACGCCGTACCAGACGAAACGGGTCAAGTGCTGACGGCTGGTACGGGAAAGATAAACGAGGATAATGCCGACGACGAGAGAAGCTTCAACGCCTTCACGAAGTGCGATCAGTAGAGCCGAGAGCACGAAAACTCCAGTTGTAAATCATTTGCAACTACGTTTTGATCTTACTCTATCTGCGGACCAGCGTCAACCGGACCAGTTTAGTCCTAATTACCCGGCCAGCTTAGGTTATCCTGTTAGGTGCTCATGCGCATCATCCGGCTAAGCACTTCTCTGCTCTTGTCGCTTCTGCTTTGCGCTCAGGCGCCTGCGCAGGCACCTGCCATATCGCAGACACAAGGCCCGATGGTGCGGCCCGATCCCAAACGCGCACAGAAGGCTGTCGAACGCGGTGACAAAGCACAAGCGGCGGGGAATCTCGATGAAGCGCTCCTAGCGTACGAGGAGGCTGCGCGATACGCTCCTCAGGAAGGCTACGTTCTCGAACGCGGTGCGGCCCTGCGCTCCAGGCTGGTTCGCGCCTACATGGAGGCCGCGGAACGAGATGCCCTGGCAGGACGGCTGACCGAGGCCACCGACGACTTGGTAGCCGCGCTCCGGATCGATCCGGGCAACAAAGTGGTTGGGGAGCGTCTCGCTCAGCTCAAGGCCATGGACGACGGGCTCCGCGCAAAGCCCCCGTCTGGAATTTCCGGCCTGCCACGGCTGCATCCGCAAACAGGAAAACACAACCTCAACCTGCGTGGCGATACCAAGACGGTTTACGAACAGTTCGCTGGCCTTTTCGGCGTGAAAGCGTCATTTGATCCAGACCTTGTCGTGCGGACCGTGCAACTGCGCGTTGATGATGTGGATTTTTACACGGGCATGTCCCTGCTCGGCACGCAATCGGGCACCTTTTGGCGCCCCGTGAATCCCTCTTTGCTCTTCGTCGCTCCAGACACGCCGGAGAAACGCCGCCAGTACGGGCTGGAAGCGGAGCAAACTTTTGCACTCTCCGCAGCCGTCGGCCCCGAAGATGTCACCGAGATGCTGCGCGTCTTGCGCGACATCACCGGAGGGGCGCGCATCGATATCGACACGCGCAGCCGTACCATCACCATGCGCGACACCCCGGAGCGTCTGGCGCTCGCGGGTCAACTGATTGAACAACTCGAAAGAGCCCGCGGTGAAGTTATGCTGGAGTTCGAGTTCCTCGAAGTCGATCGCAATAAGGCTCGCGCTCTTGGAATTACCCCTCCGGCTTCGGAGCAACTCATCGGCCTGAACACCAGCGACCTGAATAAGCTCAAATCTTCGACCAACCTGACGAACCTGCTCACCAACATTCAGCAAGTCTTCGCCGGAAAAGGATTCTCCAGCGTTCCCGCGGTCATACCCATTGGCGGCGGCCTATCCACCTTTTTGCTCACCCTTCCGAGCCTTACTGCCAATTTCTCCGAGACCCTTTCTCTGGTTCAGAGCGGGCGCCAGGTGCTGCTGCGCGCGCAAGACGGAAAGCCAGCCAGCTTTTTTGTCGGCGATCGTTTTCCGATCACTCTCTCTTTGCTCTCCGGAAGCGTGGGGAACGCCACCACATTGACGGGACTGCCGGCCTCCACGACCTTTCCCGAGACGAGCATCTTCGTAGGGGCCAATCCCTCCGCGCTGGTGGCCAATAACTTCACCGGCGGCACGCTCCCCGATCTGGCTGTGGTTTTTAGAAATCTCTTCGATCCCAACAACCCCAGCGCCAACACCTTTGCCATCCTGCAGAATCAGGACAACGGAAACTTCGCTCAGGTGACTCCATCGCCGATCACCCTTAGCGCCAACGAAACTGGCCAAGTCGCCATTGGCACCGGAGTTTTACGCAACAACAGCACTTTCACAACCAGCCAGCCCGCGGACGTGGTTCTTGTAAATTCCACTTCGAATAATGTTTCAGTTTTGTTGGGGAGCGTTGACGCTACCACTGGCAGAGCTAATGGACTCTTTACGGAGGCTCCTGGCTCGCCGATCTCCGTCGGCACCAGCACGAATCCCACTAATGATCCCAGTTCCGTGGTTGTAGCGGACTTCAACGGTGACGGCTTTCTCGATCTCGCTGTCGCCAATCAGGGTGACAATTCCGTCTCTCTTTTCCGAGGAAATGGAGATGGAACGTTTACCGAGTTTCCGGGCTCGCCCTTCAAACCGCCGAATACTGGCACGGTCTTAGAGGCCGCTCCGATTGCGATGGTCAGTGCAAATTTTCGAAATAAGACTTTTTCCACAGCTACGATTACTAGTGCGCCGGAAGTGGACCTCGCCATTGTGAATAAGACTTCGAATAGCGTCTCGATTTTATTGAGTTCAGTCGACCAAGCCGGCAACGTCACGCTTACGGAGGCTCCCAACTCTCCCTTTTCTGTGGGGACTACCCCGGTGGCGATCGCAACAGGAGATTTGGACGCCGATGGCGTGCCGGACCTTGCCGTCGTGAACCAGGGCGACAACACGGTCACAGTTTTGCTGGGAAGCGGCAATCTGGACGGCACATTTGCCCAAGCGACGGGCTCTCCGCTAGCGACCGCAGCGACTCCTGCCGGAGTCGTGATCGCCAATTTCGCTAACGGCACGGTCCCAGACATTGCGGTAACAAATTCGGGCTCCAGCACGGTCGGCGTTTATCTCGGTCTAGGAAGTGGCACATTTGCAAATCGCATCGAGCTCAACACTCCCGCGGGTCCCACGGCACTCATCGCCTCCACTTTGACGAGCAGTGGTCTCCCCGACATTGCCCTGGTGTCTCAGGATCCAGCCGCCTCTCAAGGCGAAGTAACGGTGATTCAGGATTCGGCGAATTTCGCCAACAGTTCAACCGTCGGCGTTGGGCAGACTCCTTATCCGGCCTCGGAATATGTCGATCTCGGGGTGAAGATAAAGGCGACACCCACGCTTCATCCCAACAATGAAGTGACTATGTTGCTGGAGTTCGAAATCCGCGCCCTGGCCGGCTCCAGCGTGAATGGTATTCCCGTACTCTCCAACCGCACCATGACGCAAACGGTTCGCGTCAAACTGGACGAAACGACTTTGATCGGCGGTCTCACCGATACCGAAGAAACTCGCTCCATCAGCGGCCTGCCAGGCTTCGCTGAAACTCCCATCGCCGGGTATTTGTTCGGAGGCCGGAAGAATTCGCTTCAGGATACGGAACTGCTGATCCTGGTCACTCCCAGAAAGCTCCGTCTGGTGGATCGTCTCACACGAACGATTTTCGCAGGTCGCGGTGACCCCGGGGGCCGCGGGGCTGCCGGCCCGGGCACTCTGCAATCCCCTGCGCCACCGCCTCAGCAGTGAGTCTGTGATTAGGGCAATGCTTCGAAGACAACGATTGGCTGGTAAGTGCGCGGCACAACGGCTTCGGCAATGGCGATAAGTTTATCCTGCTGGCTGAATACCCGCAGCCGCGGCGGCTTCGGCTCCCCGCCATCGAGTTCCGTCGTCGCTCCCGGAGGAGACTCGACGCGGCCCGGTTGAAGCTGCGCCAGCATAATGTTGAATTTCGTGCCATGACGCACGCGTTTTTCAACCACCGGCAAGACGTTGACGCGCGGAAAATTGCTTAGCAGGCTTTCGAGAGGGATCAGGCAATCGGCGAATTTTCCGGCTTGCTTGGCTTCGGCAAGTTCCTCGAGCGTGATCGCTTGTTCCATCGAAAACTCTCCCACAGCGGTGCGCGTAATTTCCGCCAGGTGCGCGCCGCACCCCAGCTTTTGCCCCATCTCATGTGCAAGTGAACGGATGTAAGTTCCGGAGGAGCACTCGATAACAAAGCGCACGATGCTGCCCTTGATCTCCTTGAGCCTGTACTCGTAGACCTCAACTTCAACGGCTTTCAGCTCCACGGGCTGCTTCTTGCGCGCCAGCTCGTACGCAGGACGCCCTTTCACTTTTTTTGCGGAAAAGGACGGCGGCATCTGTTCGAACCGCCCAATGCGCTCAGAGGCAAACTTTTCGAGTATCGCCGTGTTCAGCTCTGGCGCAGCGTCCGGTCCCTGCGCCACGCCATCGGAATCGTACGTATCCGTCGCAAAGCCGAACCGAAAGCCCGCCTCATATCGCTTGCGGCGCCCAGAGTAGAATTGCACCAGCCGCGTGGCGCGGCCCAGCAACAGCACTAGAACTCCTGTCGCTAGCGGATCGAGCGTGCCCAAATGTCCGATCTGCCGGAAGCCCGCCAAGTGTCGCACGGCATCGACAACATCATGGGACGTCTTACCTTTCGGCTTGTTTATGACGAGTGCGCCGTCGTTCGGCGCCGGTTGCGGTTGTCGTGGCATTCTCGAAGTCAAGGCCTCTTACTTTACGACCAGGCATTAGGGACTGAAGACTCCTACGCCGCGGGCGGATTGTCCTTCTTCATTTCCTTCAGTAGCCGCTCGATTCGCTCGACGTGCTCCTGCGAAAGATCCAGTATGAAATGCAGTTCGGGCACGCGGCGGAGTTGCAACCGCTCCACGAGTTCCCTGCGGATGAATCCGGAAGCATGCTCCAGGGCCTTGATAGCGTCGGTCTGCTCCTTATTTGTTCCCTTCACGCTGATGAACACTCGCGCGTGCTTCATATCCGGTTGTACGCGCACTTCGCTGGCCACCACGCTTACTTCCAGCCGCGGATCTTTCAATTCCCCCGCCAGCATGGCGTTGATTTCGTGTGCGATCTCCTCGCCCACGCGTTCGTGTCGGTGATTTGCTGGACTCATCGCCGTCCCTGAAACATTCTCTAAACAATCTCGACCGCTTGATTGATCAAAAATGACCCGAGGATGCGGTCCGCCTCGTCCAAAACCTTCTGCAGCATTTCTCTCACGTGCTTTTCTTCATTCGAAATGGTCACGATCCCCACAACGGACCTTTGCCAGGTGTCGTGATGCTCCAGTTCCGCCACCGCGACATTGAAGTCCCGCCGCAGCTTATCTTTCAAGCTGCGCAGAACCTGCCGCTTGTCCTTCAGCGATTGCGCGTCCGGGATGTGCAGCTCGAGGGTGAGCAGACCGACCGGCATGTGGCACTCCGGGGGACAGTCTGGCGGATTATTTCTTGCCGGCGGCGGACCCGCCGCTCTGTCCGGCGGCTTCCGCGGCGCTCATCTTGCTAACGCTGAAGCATTCCAGGACATCGCCGACCTTGATGTCGTTGAAATTAGCGACACCTGCGCCGCATTCAAAACCAGTGCGAACTTCGCTGGCGTCATCCTTGAAGCGCTTCAAAGAGTTGAGCTTCGACGTATAGATCACCGCGCCTTCACGCAGCACGCGCACTTGCGCGTCGCGTTTCAGGATGCCATCGACCACGTAGCAGCCCGCAATCGTCCCTGCGCCTTTAACGCGGAACGTGTTGCGTACTTCCGCGCGGCCCAGGTACGTTTCTGTGACCACCGGCTCCAGCAAACCTTCCATAGCCTTCTTCAGCTCGTCGGACACTTCGTAGATGATGGTGTGCGTGCGGATGTCCACATGTTCCTGTTGCGCCAGGTCCAGCGCCTTGCGGTCTGGCCGCACTCCGAACGCGATCACAATCGCGCTGGATGCGGAAGCCAGCAGCACGTCATTTTCCGTGACCGCACCGACCCCCGAACCGATGATCTTCAGCTTCACCTGGTCGGTCGAAAGTTTGGGTAGCATTTCGCTTAGCACTTCCACGGAGCCTTGCACGTCCGCCTTGATGACAATTCCGAGTTCCTTGACGTCGCCAGCCTTCAGTTGCTCGTGCAACTGGTCGAGCGTGATGCGTGAACCGCTGATGCGCGCCATCGCCGCGTCGCGCTGTTTGCCTTGGCGGTATTCCACCACGTGCCGTGCCTTGGCTTCGTCAGTGACCTGAAAGAGGTCGCCTGCATCCGGCACACCTTGCAGACCAAGCACTTCGACGGGTGTGGAAGGCGGCGCGTCTTTCACAACGCGCCCGCGGTCGTCGAACATCGCGCGCACTTTGCCGAATACCGACCCGCAGATGAAAAAGTCGCCTGAGTTCAACGTGCCATTTTGTATGAGAATCGTAGCCACCGGGCCGCGGCCCTTGTCCACGCGCGATTCCAGCACCGTACCCGTCGCGGGTGCGTCCGGATTTGCCTTGAGTTCGCGCAAATCGGCGACCAGCAAAATCGTTTCGAGCAGCTTTTCGATTCCGATTTTCTTTTTCGCGGATACTTCCACAAACTCGGTGTCGCCGCCCCATTCCGCGGGCATCAGGCTATTCTCGGTGAGTTGCCGTTTCACGCGCTCCAATTGCGCTTCCGGCTTGTCGATCTTGTTGATCGCCACGATGATCGGCACCTTCGCCGCTCGCGCGTGGTCGATCGCTTCTTTCGTTTGCGGCATCACGCCGTCATCGGCGGCCACGACCAGCACCACGATATCGGTAACCTTCGCGCCTCGCGCGCGCATGCGCGTAAACGCTTCGTGACCCGGGGTATCGACGAACACCACGGCGCGATCGTTTACAAGCACTTTGTACGCGCCAATGTGCTGCGTGATGCCTCCCGCTTCGCCCGCGGCAACGTCCGCTTCGCGAATGGCATCCAGCAAACTCGTTTTGCCATGATCGACGTGGCCCATCACCGTCACCACCGGCGGCCGCGGCTTCAAACTTTCCTTGGTCTCTTCCTTGGCAACTTCCAGCACCATCTCTTCTTCCAAAGAAACGACGCTCACCACTCCGCTGAACGATTCCGCGAGCGTCGTGGCCGTCGGCACATCCAGCGCCTGGTTGATGCTGGCAAAGACGCCGCGGTCGAGCAGGTTTTTCAAAAGTTCCTTCGCGCGCACATCCAGCTTTTCAGCGAGTTCGCGAATGGTGATGCCTTCGGTAATCGTCACCTCTCGCGGCGGACGTGGCTCCGGCGGTGCAATGACGGCCACGGCGCTGCGGCCCGCGCCCGGACGCTGCCTTGTCGGATGAAGTTTGCGCTCACCTTCTTGCTCGCGCTTGTCCAGAACGGGACGTTGCCGCTGCGGAGGCTTGCGGGTGTAAAGGGGCTTGCCCGGCTCCGCCTTCGGCGGCAGTTTCTCAGGGAACGGGGGAAGCATCCCGGGACGCCCGGGGACACGCGGGCCGGGACGCGTGCCCGTGGGCATCGGGCCGCGACGCTGCTCAAAAGGTCGAGATTGCGGTCCACCCGGACCGCCGGGGCCACCCGATCGTGGCGTGAATGTCCGCCCCTGGCCGGGTTGCTGTGGACGCATCGGCTGCCCAGGACGCGGGCCGCTTGGCCGCGATTCCCGGCTTGCGTCGGGGAGAGGTCCGCGATTCCCGGTGGGAAGCGGACCGCGATTTCCCGTCGGCAATGGGCGCGAAGGAGCGCTTGGTTTTGCCGCAGAGCCAGGTCTTGCCGGAGCGCCGGGACGAGCAGGAGCACCCGGCGCGGCAGCCGCGGGACGCATCCCCGAAGGCTGTGCACCAGCTGGTGCAGCAGGTCGCGGAGCTGTAGCAGGTCGTGCCGCGACGGGCGCCGCTGGCGGTCCAGCAGGCGCAGACGGACGAATCGGAGTTGCCGCGGGGGCAGCCGTCGCCGGCACAGCAGGCTTGGCGCTCGGTGGCACTACAGCAGGCGCAGGAGCCGGCGCCTTGGGCGCCGCTGCAACCGCCGTTGGTGCTGCTGGAGCACTCGGCTTTGCCACGGGCACAGCTGGAACTGCGGGCGCGCTCGGTTTCGCCGCTGCCGGCGCCACACTAGCTTGCGGTGGTGCCGCAGGCGCGGCAGGTCTCATGCGCGCAGCCTTCGCAGCCGCTTCCTTCGCTTCTTTTTCCGCTTTGGCAGCCGCTTCCGCCTGCGCTTCCTCTACGGCGGCCCCCTGAATCTTTTTGCGCACTTTCTCGGCAACGTCCGCGGGGATCGAACTCGAGTGCGTCTTCTTTTCCGTGACGCCATACCCGGGCAGCAGGTCAATGATGGCTTTGGCTTTGACCTCGAGTTCGCGGGCCAGTTCGTTGATTCGGACTTGATTTACGTCAGTCATGCGCTCCGTTCTTGACTACGACTTCGCCTCTTCCGCCTTGGCCTCATCGCTTTCATCTCCGGCGGTTGTGGCCTCCTCTGCTGGGCCCTCGGCCGGCGCCTCCGTTTCAGCAGGTGCTTCCTCAACTGCTTCAGCTACCTCGGAATTTTCTGCCCGCTCCGCCGCCACTTCACCAGAAGCTTCGCCTTCTGCGGCAGGAACCTCGACTGCCTCGGTCGCGGCTTCCCCGCTCGCAGCGGCTGCACCCGTCGCCGCAGCCGCTTCGGCGCCGCCTTCGTAAAACCGATTCACGGCCTGATAAATCTTGTCGACCATCTTTTCGCCGATGCCCGGAATTTCCATCAGCTGTTCCGGCGTCATTCCCGCGAGCTTTTCGACCGAATTGATTCCCGCCGCTTCAATCTTCTCGATTGTTTTTGCGCCCACTCCCGCAAGTGACGTCAGCGGCGTCACCGGAGCAGTCAGCGCAGTCATCTGCTCTTCGATTTCCTGCCGCTTTTCTTCTTCGCTCTTGATGTCAATGTCCCAGCCAATCAGCTTGCTCGCCAGGCGAACGTTCTGCCCCTTCTTGCCGATCGCCAGCGATAGCTGCGAATCTTCCACGATCACTTCCAGTTTTTTGCTCTCTGGATCGGTGATCTGCACACGCGTGACTTTCGCAGGGCTTAGCGCCTTCTGCGCGAACGCTACCGTCTCTTCGCTGTAAGGAATAATGTCGATCTTCTCGCCGCGCAGTTCGCGAATGATGGACTGCACGCGCATGCCCTTCATGCCCACGCACGCACCCACGGGATCGACGTCTTTGTCGCGGCTCATCACCGCCACTTTTGTGCGCTCGCCTGCTTCACGCGCCGCGAATCGAATCTGCACCGTTCCGTCGTAAATTTCCGGCACTTCCATCTCGAACAAACGCTGCACCAGGCTGGCATCCGCACGCGAAACGATCACCTGCGGCCCTTTTGCAGCGCGGTCCACCATCTTGATCACCACGCGCAGTCGCTCGCCGATGTTGTACGTCTCCAATTTCGACTGCTCGCGCTTCGGCAGCCGCGCTTCCGTCCGCCCCATGTCCACGATCAGGTCCGGACCCTCCGCGCGCTTGACGATCACCGTCACCAGCTCGCCCACGCGCGTGTGGTACTCGTTGAAAATCGTGTCGCGCTCGGCCTCGCGCACCTTCTGCAGAATCACCTGCTTGGCCGTCTGCGCCGCAATACGCCCCAGCACGTCCGTCGGCTTCGGCCCCAAAATTTCCGTGCCGACTTCCGCCGCCGGATTCTTTTTCTTTGCTTCCGTCAGGCTGATCTCTTTTTTCGGGTCGGTCACTTCCTCGACCACGATGTGTACCGAGAACACATCCACTTGCCCGGTTTCTTGATTGAACTTCGCGCGCAGGTCCTCTTCCGTCTTATAAAACTTCCGCGCCGCCACCACCATCGCGTCTTCGATCGCAAACTCGACGACCAGATTCGCTTTGCGGATCGCTTCGAGTGGTACCTCGACCGTCCGCGCTTCCTTGCCCTTCAGCTCCATGCGGACTTTTCCATCCGCAAATCCGGCCAGTCGTCCTTCAAAAAATTTCGCCTCGCCCACCGCCTCGCTGGTCGAAATTTTTGCCAGCCGCCCCCTAAAGCGTTCAAAATCCGCCGGCTTCTTCAGCGCCCGGTCCATCCCCGGCGAACTGACCTCCAGCGTGTACCCTGCCGGGCCAGGAATCAGATCCTCCACGTCGAGGATCACGCTCAACTGCTGGCTGACGCGCTCGCAATCGGAGTGGCTGATCTTCGGATAAGGGTCGTGCACACCTTCTGCTTGCCCTGAGCCCTCGCGATCTAAGATTCCGGCCTCGTCGGAAAGGGTCGCCCCCCCTTGCCCTGAGTCTTGCCGATGGATCGTCCCCGCCGCATCGCTTATTACTGCCCCCGGCTTCGGAATGTTGGCCGCTTTGCGGCCACCAGGAACCTTGTCGATGTACACCCGCAGGAACCGCTGCTTGCCGACTTTCCATTCGACATCAACGATTTCCAGGCCTTCCGAACGCGCCACTCGCTCGGCAGCGCCGCGGATTTTTTCCAAATCCACGCAGAGACTCCCCGACCTTAGCCGGTCCGCAGTGCACTCCAACCGGCCCAACAAAAAAGTGGGCTCGCGCCCACTCATCCGTTCGACCACTTCAGAGCGAAATCAGAGTATATTCCCGCTGCACTGTAAATGCAAGATACGGGGTGTCCGGGTCCTCTGGGAGCGCCATTCTCCCGAAGGGCGTCCTTTTCCCCCTTCCTAGTGGCAGGCTTTAGCCTGCCCTCTTTCCTGTCTGTAGCGGCAGGGCTTGCCCGCCCGTCTCTCTGGAACGCCGGCTTCCCTGCTGGCGCTTTCTTCCCCCTCGCAGCGCCGGGCTTCAGCCCGGCACTGTGCCCACGGTATTGGCTGGTCTTTCGCGCTTCCTATCGTCGCGCTCCTGTCGGAAAGCCCCTTCATCTTGCTCTTGCGCATGCAGGGGCAGGATACATCGTGCCCTTCCCCAGCCCTTGTGGTGGCGGGGCTTGCCCCGCCCGCTCCTCGAATCTATTCTCGACCCTCGCCGAGCCCAGCAAGGAAGGATGGAGCGAATGAGCACTCTCACGGCCAACCCGGAATACATCTAAATTTTCTTGCTACCGTTCTATGTGATCGTCGCCAACTATTCTCGCCAGTCGTACTGCTCTGGAAACGTTCAAACGCGCCTTTGGCGTCCCGCACGCCTCTTCGGGACGTGCCAGCGTTCAAATCCCGCTCTGTGCACTCTGCGGCCTCTGCGTTGAGTCCTTCTCCTTTTTCAACTTTCACCTTCAATCGAAAGATCCCGCCCCGCCCCGAGCCTCTCGGGGATCTTGCCGGGACTGTCGACTGTCAACCTCTTCTTTGCGACTCTTCCGCAGGTCAGGGATCACCGAACACGGATCACGGCGTGGTTCTTCGCGCAGAGGAGGGCGTCTTGCTAACTGACTGCCTACGGACGCCCGGGGGGCGCTCGCATCGCTTCATTCATATCGCTGCTGACCTGCTTGCAGGAATCGCGCTGGCCTTGATAGCAGCGCTCCAGGTCCTCAAGGTAGTTTTGGAGAATTTTCGCGCGGGTCTTGCTCAGACCTTTTCGCGAAGCCGCGTCCAACGCGGCTTTGGCCCTCTGCTCGGACGTACTGTCAGGATGTTGACCGAACTGCACGATAGCATTGTAAGCGCCCCAATAGTTCTGATCTTGCCGCTCGCGCTCTCGCGTGACTTGCTGCTTCAGGGTATAGACCAAAAGATAGTTGGCCCCCAAGACGAAAACGAGCCCGGCGATTCCAAGAATGGCCAGCCGCTTGAACATGGAGCGCAGCCTACCGCATCTGCAATGTTCAGCCTAGCGGATTATTCTCCTCGTCAAGCAGCAAGCAACGACCGACCTAGGTAAGTCATCACTAAGTTTGGGCTTGGTGGGTTTTCAGGGCTAATGAGGGGCCAGCGTCGAAGAAAAACTTTCGTTGGCGGCGTTTTCGTAGAGGTGCAGGAGCTGGGCGGCGCGTTTGAGCAAATCGCCCGGCATATCGCCGGGTTGATAGTCCACAAACCCGGTGGTGTAGGCAACATTGATCCTGCGGCCCGAGCAGACCACTTCAAGCGCGCCAATGCGGTTCAAGACCGATTTGACTTCGCCCAAATTGCATTCGGGCAACACCAGCAGGAAATCGTCCTCAGCAAGGCGTGCGGGGAAATCGGAGCCGCGACAGGCCTTTTTCATGCGCCGGGCGAGTTCTTTCAGAGCGGCGTCCGTTGCCGACAGGCCATGGCGTTTGGTGACCTCGGTAAATTCATCCAGATGGATGGTTGCCAGGCTCAGCGCCGTATTCTGCCGCCGCGCGCGCGCAATTTCTTTGCCGAGTTGCTGCTCGATGAAAGCCCGCGTATGCAAGCCGGTGACCGGATCGATTCCGGAAGGATCGAAAACTTGGCCGGGTTGCGCGTCCACGAGGTCGGTTTGAGCGCTCAATCGCTTTCTCCACCGGCGGAAGAACCATTCACGATAAAGCATCCAGCCGTTGAACAGCAGAAGCAGGCAGAGGATGGCCCAGCGAGCCTGCTCGGGGCTCATTTCGTAGAAATGCTCATGATGCCGGAACAAGGAAGGGAAAGAGGATAGTACGAAGGCCACCGCCGAAAGCGTGGCAACGAGAGAAGCGGATACCCAAAGCCACCACTCGCGCCGTGCGAGCTGCCTCAGGGTAGGCTGCCCTTGCTGGGCGCGGAAAGCCCCCGATCCCTCAAGGGGCGAGGAATTTTGTATGGTGTGGCGAGTGCCTAGTATTGATGACATATTCCTGGGAGAAAAGCGGTACACCACAACAATAAGACGCTGCTGCAAAAGAAGGCAACGGAGAAATGGTACAGGACCATTTACTTCCACGACCTGACCAAACGGCCAGCGTGGCGAAACTGAGTTTTTTTGCCGCCGGATTGCGAGTCACAGTAGCCGCCGCACAGCCGCTACAAAAGAAAAGCGCCCCCGGCAGAACCGGAGACGCTTGGAAAAAATTCAGAAACAAACGAGAAAATAGCGTTCGTTACGGCTTGGCGGCAGGCGGCTGAGACGCGGCTGGTTTTGGCGCGGCCGGCTTTGCCGGCGTGGTCGCTCCGGCTTTAACCGGATAAGCCTGATCGTAGAGCCGCACAATGTCCTGAGTGACATCGATTTGGGTGGAAGCAAAGAGAATCGGAGTGCCCTGCGCCGAGGAATCCAGGACGATGACATATCCGTTTTCGCGGGAATAGCGGTCGAGCACGTCCACCATCTTGCGGCCGATGCGGTCAATGACGTCGGCTTGAGCGGCGTTAACGTCTTCCTGGTACTCGGTGTTCATGCGATCGAGGCGCTGGGTAAGCCGCTGCCCCTGCTGCCGGAGGCGAGCTTCCTCTTCCTGGCTGAGCTTGTTCGCGCTGGCTTGAAGACGCTGCTGCAGATCATTGATTTGTTTGTTGAGATTTTCGATTTCGTTCTGCCGCGATGCGAACTGCGATTGCAACTCGGCGGAGGCCAACTTGCCCTCCGCGGTGGTAACGATGGCCTGGCGAATGCTGATAACACCAACCTTGCCGGCTGCGGCCGAGCCAGCCGCCGCGGGTGATTGTGCCCAAGCGGCTGCCGTGCTCATGATGCCCGCAACGGCCAGGGCAACGGTCCGAAGTACAAATCTAGAATTCACTTTTTTCTCCTTGTTGTGGTCCGCCACGGTAAGACCGGACGAACCCGCGCCAAGTCGGCTTGGCTTAAAATTGATTCCGCTCCCAGCGGGCTAAACGAGCGTATTGCAAACCTGAAAGTATAGCCGACGCCGTTTACTTCCCGCAATCAGAAAGCAAGACTCCCCAGACGTCAACAAAGCTTCCGCATCGACAGTTTTTCTGGCCAACATTTATTTCGGCAACGGGAGCAAGATGACCCGGTTGTTGGCCTGATCGGCAATGACGGCCAAGTTCGTAAAGGTCTGGATGGCGGCTGCAAATTTCGATGTTGCGCCAATCCCGAGAGTTGCCTTGGTCGTAAAGGTCTGTGAATCCACGACGGAAACCGTGTTGCTCAACGAATTGACGGTCAGAATTGAGCCCGTCTGGAAATTGTAGGCAATGGCGTTGGGATTGATGCCCACCTTGATTGTTTGTGTCTGGCTGTTGTCCGGATTGAATGCCGTGATTACGTTGCCCTGCGTGGAAACCGCATAAAAGAGCGCAGGAGAGACGGACGGATCAAAGACGATCCCAGTTGGAGTAGCGGAAAGGAAGGAAGTCGATGCAGCTCTGGACCGGCTTGGTGTAGGCGCTCCGATGTCGACGCCGTCCAGAGCCCCGAACGATGCGGATCCGCCGATGAGGGCCGTGCAAGTGACGACGGCGAGCCCGCGGCCATTGGTGCCGCGATCCGGGTCGATGGCCACAGCAATGGGATTTTGATCCACTGCAACAACGCCGGGTGCAAGTTTGCCCATGGTTTTGCTGGAATTGCTGGGATCCTGTGCTATTGGCGTGAGATCGATGGTGGAAACTGTGTTGGAGGTCGAGTTGGCGATGACCGCGAGGTTTGTTTCCTGATCGATAGCCACGCCGCTTGGAGCCGTGCCGACCGTAACGACGATAGGCGCCGGCGGGGTTGCGGAAGTGTCCATCACCGGCACGGCGTTCATGAGATCAATCAATGACACAGTATTCGAGCCGTTGTTGGTGACCACGGCGACGCCCGAGGTTCCGGCAGGCTGCCCGATGTAGGCAAGGCTGGGAAGGACGGCGACACCTATGGGGGTGGCGCCGGTGGGAATAGTCTTGACCGACATAGCGAGCGCGTTCGTGGGGTTCAGGTTCGCGGGATTCAGGCTGAAGACGGAAACCTGATTGCAGCCCGAGCCGGTGTTGGTAACGACCGCGAGATTATGGACTTCGTCGATGGCGACGCCTCCCGGAGCGGCGGGAGTGCCGTTCGGCGTGGTCGTGCTTACGTTGCAGGGAGCCAGGGGGATTTCTTCGATCACCGTGAAGTCCACCACGTTCGAGTTGTTCAAGCCGGCAGCGGCAGAAGTGACCACATCCAGAGCGAAGTGATGAGGACCGGAGAAAAATGGCACTGCAGGACTCGAACCCGGGACAGTGGCCGGAAAAGTCACATCAATTTCCTGATTGCTCACGATCGTAACGGTAGCGCCGAGTGTAGCTACATCGTTGCCATCCAAACGGACGTGCAGAGGGGTGGTGCTGAAGCCGGAGCCAAAAATCTTCACAGGACCGACGGCCTTCGGCGCGGCGCCTAGGGTGATTTTTGCGGCAGGGCTGAAGTTCGCCGGAGTGGGAACAGTCGAGTCGTCGATTGCAGGGGTTAGCACGCGTTCGATGTGGACGGGCTTGATAGTGCCAAGTCCAAAGCCGGTGAGCGTGCCGCTGCCGGAGTTCAGCGTGAGGACCAGATTGTTGATAGGTTCCACGGCGATGGCTCCGAAGATGGTGACGCTTGGAGTGGGACTCGTAGAAGTGCAACTTAAGGACGCTCCCGCCGCGGTAAAGCAGGCGAGACCGCTCTGGCCAGTAGTGACGATGGCGGGACGCTCCGAGATGGATGGATCAATCAGCGAGACTTCGTTGGTCTTCGGATTGAAAGAGACCGCGGTATTGGTAAAGGGCTGGAAGGCCACCTCTGCAGCACCGAGTTCCGGAAGGCCAGTAGTCGCCGGACCAGTCTGTTCGGAAAACAGAGACATGGAGCTGACGGATTGACTCTTGGGATCTATGAATGAAATCTGGCTGAAGGTGGCGTTGGGGTCGGCGAGGATCGCAGTTCGGGTTGTGGGGTTGAAAGAGATGCCGACAATTGAAGGAGAGATGGAGTAAGTCAGAAATGGAGTCCCAAAACTGGCTTTGCAGACAGCCATGCAGGTGCTGGTATCGTCGGGAGCGGCCTGGAAATACTGAAAGTGAGTGGCGTCGAGAACCTGGCCGACGGAAAAAGACCCGTTGAAATCGCTTTTTCCTACGGGCAATCCGCTGATGAGCACAGTGCCCGGATTGCTTGGATTGAGATTGTGGGTCTCTTTCGTCGTAATGGTGACAGCGTTCGAGGAGCGAGTGGCGCTAACAATGTCCGCCGCGCCGCCAGAGGGATTGGCCAAGTCCATGGCTGAAAGCAGGCCCGCTCCTCCGGGAGTCACGTAAGTCAAGCGGGCGCCGGGCTCGAAGGCAACTTGAGGATTAGTCCCGGTATTCAATGTAACGAAGTCGATAGGGCAGTAGGGCGGCTGCCAAGGGGTAACGGTGTTTGGAAGACACTGGACAGCTGCGCTGCTATCCAAATTGATGACCAGACCGACGTTTGTGGAAGCAAATGCCACAACAGCTCGATGCGCAAACGGATCGATGCCCACGGAGTATGGAAACGGTTCCGGGCTCGCCTTGCACAGGGAATCGCTTTGAGGAATCACGCAGCTGAGATCCACAGTTGCGATCGGCGTGCCAGCGGGAACCGACAGAAGGGAGAGTGACTTACTGGCGTAATTCACGACCGCGGCGAGGTTGGACTGTGGCGGAGTGAGAAGAGTCAGCTGGTCGTCCACGGCAACACCGGTCGCAAGGTTTCCGCCGGAGGTAACCTGGTTAGTCACCGCAGGCGTTGCGCCGGTCACATTGATGAATTGAACGTTGTTCGTATTCACGCCGGCCAAGGTCACAATAGCCAAACCATCCGACGGGTCGATCGCAACGGCGCTGGGCGCGGAACCCGTGCCAAAGGAGAGCAACGGGGCGGGACCGATATAGATTTTCGGCGGGTTCGGCGGAGGAGGGTTGGGCACTGGTTTCAAAGCCAAGGGGCTCGGCGGATTGGTAGTAATGTCGACGGGTGGATTTGTGCTTCCATAGTCGGGGATCACCGCCATGTTACTGAAGGCGTTGTTTGGATTTGGGGCGGTGAACGGGCTGGGGGAAGTCGAGTAAGTGACGCTGACCGGAAAGAGTCCGGCGAAGTTTCCGCTGGCGGCTGCTGGGGGCAGGAAGCTCGTGACGCGCCGCGCCGTGGAAAGGGCCGATGCCGAGGGGTTTGTGATCAACGCTTGTCCGTCGAAATTTGCGGCGATCATGGGTGAATCAGGAGGACCGAAAAATCCTCCGTCGATTACAATCGGCGCACCAGCGGTGGTCGAGCTCAGTTTAAATTCCTGATAATTATCCGGCGAGGTACTGACGATGGTGGGGCGCACGGGCACGATCTGCAGGCAAAACGTGGAATTGGGTGGAACAGTCTTGACGTTGATCGAAGTGTTGCTGCTGGAGACCTGCACTTGATAGAACCCAGGGGTTCTTAATTGATCGGGATGCTGCAAGGTGTTCAGCCGGACGCGGGCTCCGATGGAGGCAGAAGCCGCGCCGGGGGCAAAAACAACTTTGATCTGCGAAGGATCAATGGTCTTCACGCCTTTGACCGCGGTGCAGTTCGAATCGGTGAGGTCAACGGTCACGCCGAGCTGGGAAGTGGCGTTGGTGGCGGCGAGGAAGATGTCCTGCTGCAAGCCGCCTTGAGGCGCAACGGTAGGCGAGAAACCGCTATAAGTTATGTCACCCGCTTTGACGATGGTGACGGCGGCCTGGGCGATGCGCGCATTGTCGACGTTTGAAAAAGCGAAAACGGTGACGATCCCGGCGGCATTCACCGGAGTAGTGGTTGAAGCCGGTGCCGCCGTGGGCACAGATGCCGGCGCAGTGTAGAGTCCGTTCTTATCAATCGAGCCGCAACTGTCGCTCCCGGTGCTGCAGTCGGCACTACTGATCCTCGCGGTAACTTCGAAAGTCACATGCCAAGTAAGCTGCGTAGAATCAATGATCAAGCCGTTGAAATCCTTGGCAAAGAACTGCTGCGTTTCGACGGTACCCAAAGTGGCAGTGGTGGGAGTAAGGGTGATGCGGATGCCGGAATCGAAACTAATGTTGAACTTTCCCGTCTTCTTCTTGTCGGCGTTGGAGGTTGCGGTGATGGTGACGAGGACGTTTGGAAACTTGGTTTGATCCGGAAAAACCGCGGGAGCGGCGAAGGTAGCGGTGGAAGCGACCGTAGTGCTGGTGTTCACGATGTTTGAGAGAGTGCCGACAGCAGGATCGCCGCTGGCAGTCGTGGCGGTACTGCACTCCGCGGAAGCGGAAGGCTTGGGACTCGGCACGGCGGTTGTCGGGTTGGGCGTGGTGGTGTAGGAGCAGTCGAATGTAGAAGACACATCGGTCGCACCGGTCACTGCGGCGGTAATTGTTTGCGTTTGTGTGGGGAACATAACGGACGCGGTGCCAGTGACGTTAACAACCACCTGGTTGGCGGCACCGCTGCTGCCACACCCGCTCATCCAAACGCCGGCGAGGATTATCGCCAACAGGATGTTTCTCTCATTCTTATTCCTACGCCACATCATACCCACTGTCTCCCCCACATTTGCACGCTTGGCGACGGTTTTCGTCGCTGCTGCACCGCTGAATTCCCAAGTCTTTGCGAAAATCTCAATCATTCCCACACTCTAGAATGTCCGGCTTACGGTAAATCGGAACGTGCGCTTCGGCTCGAAATAGTTGAGGCTCCCGGGGTTGAGGAGCAATTGCTGCAGGATCGGCTTCATCTGGTTATCGAAGACGTCCGGCAAATTGGCGGGATAGTATCCCAACTGTACGCCGTTGGGGCAAGCCGGCAGGCCATCGTGCTGGCGGTCGCAAATCAAGCTGGGCTCGATGAAGTTGTTAGGAGCAATAATCCGTGAATGCAGCGGATGGACGTTGTAGGCGTAATAGACCCGGAAAGGCGCCTGAATAATCGGCAGTTGCACGACGAATTCAATGCCCGTCGATCCGCGAAGCCGAAAATTCGTTCCCGGGGCAATGGAAAGCTGCTGAGAAAGATTGGGGGCACCCGGAAAACCATTTAAGGGGTCCGTCAATTGTTCGAAGCCGGTCTTGTCGAGGCGCAATGCCCCTTTGCGAAGGATCCCATTGGTGCCGCCGTCAAAAAACAACACGGTCTGGAAGGTGTTGCCGATGATCGGGATGCGGTACTCGACGTTTCCATAGCCTTGTGAATCGCCACCTGGGAAACTGATAGTGTATCCCAGCACCGGCAAGCTAATGGTCCGCTGGGTCGGCTGACCAAACTGGTTCAGGCAGGTATTGCAGGTGTAGGTGAACTGCTGCGCCGTTTTGACGGGAATAAATGTGACCGGGGTGATGGAGCGAATGTCAAACCCGCGGATGTCTGACTCGCCGCCCATGTAGAAGCGGCTGTAGGGAGGCGGTTCTCCACCGCCGTATCCGGTGATGAACGCTCCCGAAGCATGCAGACCCAAAACGTTGCGGCGCTTATTCACCGCATGGTAGTACTTCCAATCAAAAACGTTGCTGACGGTCTTGACGTTTCCGCCGAGCCCCGAAAAACCCATTGAATAAAAGTAGCTTTTCCCCCCGGTGGGATTAATTGGATTGTTGACCGTGTTATAGGTGATCGAGGGCGTGATGGTGCTCGAAACGATTCCGTTCAGCGCGCTGGGGCCAGCAATGCTACGGAATTGAACCTGGGTGAACAGCAGCTTGGAAGCGTCGTTGAAGGCGGTAATGTTGGTGCGCGTCAGCCCGTACTGCAGCCCGATGCGGGTGAAGGAGAGCTTTCGAACGGGATAGCTGGCGAAAGCCGTGAACCCGGTGCTGTCCTGATTGTAATTCTGGATGAACTGTGGGTTGATGCTAACGGACTGTCCGGTATAGAGCGCCGCTTGGCGCGCCTGGTCAAACTTGTAGCGGCTGGAAAAAATCGTGAAACCCGAAGAGATAGGCCGATCAAAGAGATAGGGCTCGGTGAATCCGAAAACGAAACTGCGCGAGAGATCGCCGAAATTCGCTGAGAAGGTCAGGGTTTCGCCCAGGCCGAGGAAATTGTTGGTCTGATAGGTCAAGCCGATGAAGCTGCCGGCCAAGCCGCTGACGCCACCCTGCAAACCGATGGACTGCTTGCCTTTTTCCTTGAGCTTGAGGTTGATGTCGACCGTGCCTTCTTTACTGTTGCGCTTGATCTCGGCGGCCTTGTCCGCTTCGATCTTGTCGAAGTAGTCGAGCTGATTGAGGCGCAGGATGCTGAGCTCCCAGAGACGCTTGTTGAAGAGCTGGCCCTCGTCGATCATCAGCTCGCGGCGAATGACTTTGTCGCGCGTGGTGGTGTTGCCGGTGAAGTCGATGCGCCTGACGAAATACTGCTTCTGTTCGTCAAATCGCATGGTGAGATTAATGATTTTATTGGCGTCATCGACTTCCGTATCCGGCTCGGGGGTGAAATCGATGAATCCGTATTCACCATAAATTTTGCCGTAGGTTTCAAGGGCCTTGCGAACTTTTTCAGTGGAGAAGATGTCGCCTTGTTTGAGAGGGAAAGCGGCCTTCAGAGCATCAACCTTGAGGGACAGGGCTTTGTCCGGATCGGAGCTTACGATTTTGAGGGTGCCCATGCGGAAGCGCTCGCCCTCTTCGATGGGGATGGTGACGTTGACAGCCTTGCCGTGGCCTTTCCCGGTGACGAGGGGAACGCCAAGGCGCGCATGCGTGGTATCAATGTTTTCGAGAATGGGTTCGCCGACGGAAACCTTGAAGTAACCGTTGTCTCGATAGAGGCCGCGAACGCCAACTTCCAGATCCTCGCTCAATTTTTCGCGGTCGTACGTCTTCGTGAGCACCGGGATATACCAGAAGTAGAGAGGAATCGAGTAGGGGCGGTCGTGACGCATGGCGCGGATGAGCTTGCGGTCGCTAAAGGCGTGGTTTCCGGTGAACTTGATCTTGCCGACCTTAACCTTGGGGCCTTCCTCGATTTTGAAAACGAGAATAACGGCGTTGCTGGAGGCAATGCGTTCGTACTGCGGGGTGACTTTGGCAAACTGACGTCCGTGCTCGCCAAGCAATTCCTTCAGCACGACTTCCGCTTTCTTGATTTTGGTGGGATCGAACTGACTCTCGACGCTCAGACCGACTTTGCGTTCCTTGAAGCGGTCAAGAATGTCCGATTCGGAGACGGAGTGGATGCCATCGTAGCGGATGCGGCGGATCTGTGGACGTTCTTTCACGTCAAAGATAATGATTTTGCCGTTGCGGTTGTTTGGGGAGTCCTCTACGCGCAGCTTCACGTCTTCGAAGAATTGCGTGTTCCACAAAGCCTGGAAATCACGGCGCAGCGTCTCTTCGTTGTATACGTCACCCTTGCGACTGAAGATGCGCGCGCTTAGCGTGTCGCTGCGCACCCTGCGGTTGC
>WNFR01002399.1_pt1 | contig 31162 bp, 28 predicted proteins | sample 5400221 | NCBI WGS metagenome assembly WNFR01 (sample SAMN13153357, study PRJNA577476) | soil metagenome | isolation source: 40 cm soil under Madrone tree | place: USA:California | collected 2016-06-14
GCCACTTCAAGCCCGCCAAAAACGCGCCCACAGCAAGCATGGGGACGAGTACAAGAGCGGTGCCCAGATCTGGCTGCTTGAGAATGAGTGCCAACGGGACGCCGACGAGCATACCTGCCTTCAACAAATCACGCAAATCGAGCTCGTCCGACCGCACTTCCGCGAAGAAGCGGGCCAGTACAATGATTATAATCAACTTTGCGAGTTCTGACACCTGAAAGTCTTGGCCGAAGAAATGAATCCAGCGTTTAGCGCCGAAGCGCGCACCACCAAGTACTAGGACTGCTGCCAAAGCCGCCAAGCAGACAACATACAGAATCAGGGCCTGATCGAGAATCAAATGATAGTCCACGCGCGAAAGGACGAACATGATGGCGAAGCCAAAAAGGAGCCATTTGATCTGCTTGATGTGCATTCCGGCGAGGTTGCTGGCATGGGTGGCCGAGTAAATTTCAACCACGCCAAGAGCGCAGATAGCAGCCAGAATGGCGATCAGCCACCAATCGTAGTCGCGGGTGCCGGGAGCGTCTTTCATTGTGGGTCCGGCTTTCCTTCAGCAGCGTGAGTCTGCGCGGCCGGAACTCCTTCTGGTTTTATCGCAACGACACGAGTCACAACGGCGGCATCATTTGCAGGAGTTGGGGCGTGATCAGTTGCAGTGACGGTACCCTGGGTCTTGCGATTTTTCTTGTCGTAATAAGCTTTGACGATATCGCGCGCGACGGGACCGGAGGCGGTGCCGCCGTGCTGTCCGCTCTCCTGGACGAGCACCGCCACGACAATTTCTGGATTGCGCTTGGGGGCGTAGCCGACGAACCAGGCGTTATCTTCAAATTTTTTCTGTTTGCCCAACCGTTCGCGCGTGGCATAGCCGATGACCTGCGCGGTGCCGGACTTCCCGCTTAGTTCGATGCCGGTCAACTTCAGTTGCGTGCCGGTGCCGCCAGGTTCGTTTACGACGCCGTACATGGCGTCAGTAATTTTTTGAACGGTTGATTCGGAGATCGGGAAGCGTTCTTCGCCTACATTCTGCGCATCTTTCAGCATGTGCGGCTGTTTGAAGACGCCGCCGCTGGCAATGCCGCCGATGGTACGCGCGAGTTGCAAAGGCGTGGTAATCACCGCGCCTTGTCCGGTGGATACGGAAATCACTTCGCCTTCGTACCATTTTCTGTGAAATACACGTTCGACCCATTCGCGCGAAGGCATGAGCCCAGCCTTTTCCGAGGGCAGGTCGATTCCGGTTCTGTGGCCAAGTCCTAATTTTGTGGCGTAAAACGACAGCCGGTCGATGCCCAGCTTCAATCCCACGTTATAGAAAAAGACATCGCAGGAAGCGAGAATGGCCTTGTGGAGATCAACTACGCCGTGTGAGCTCTTGCCGTACACCCAGCATTTAAACTGACGGCCGAAAAAAGTGCCGTATCCCGGGCAAAATGCCGTGTAGCTTTCCGGCGGCACTTTATCTTCCAACATGGCAGTTGCGGTGATGATCTTAAAAACCGAACCCGGCGCTAATTGCGCCTGGATGGCGCGGTTGAGCAACGGATGAAGCGGGTCTTCGTTTAATTTACGCCATTCCTCTTTGGGTATGCGCACTGCGAAATCGTTAGGATCGGGCGTTGGGCGGCTGACCATTGCTAAAACTTCGCCGGTGCGAGGATCAAGCGCCACCACCGCGCCTGGGCGCTGCCCGAGGGATTGCTCCGCGACCTGCTGCAGATCATAGTCAATGGTCAGAGTGACTTGTTTTCCGGGAATTGGGTCTTGTTGCGAAAGGTGATCCACTTCTTTGCCGACGCTGTTGACGATCACGCGGCGCATGCCGTCGGTGCCCATCAAGATGTCGTTGTACTGGCGTTCGAGGCCGTCCATGCCGACGACGTCGCCGGGACGCAACTTGCCGTTGCTGGCTTCAATCTGTTGCTCGCTGGCTTCACCGACGTACCCGGTAGCGTGCGCGAGAAACCCGTTCGGCATATAGCGGCGGCGCGAAACGGAGAGCATTTCAAGAACTGGAATATCAGAACGATGCGATTCGATGAAATCGAGGTCGGCGCTGGAGGCTTCCGGCTTGATGACAATCGGTTGGAATTTAGGGAGATTGCGAGTGTTTTGCAGTTGTTCGTGAAGGTCGTCCACGGAGATGCCGAGGCCGTCGGAAATTGCAGGGAGATATTGTTCGACGAGCTTGGGATCGTCGCGCAAGAGAAGGACGCTGAAAGAAGGACGGTTGTCCACCATGACGCGGCCGTCGCGATCGAGCATGCGTCCGCGCGGGGCGATGATGGGAATCGAACGCACGCGATTTTGCTCGGCCATCTGGCCGTATTTGTCGCTGTCAATGACCTGCAATTTCCAGAAACCCAATAGCAACAGGCCGATCATGCCCACGATGATGTAGGAGACGACCGCCAGCCGCGTTTGCGGCAACCTATTGTCACTGTGAAGCGAGTACGACACGAATTCTTCTTCTTTTAGGTCAGGGTTTGTAAGTACAAACCCTGAAACCCGTTCGACTCAGGATTGGCTGATTCTTCATTCCCGTGCACTACAATTCGCCCGTGATTCACGAATTTTTTTATACGGGAATGGCAAGATTCTGCGCAGAACTTCCTCGATAACCGTTTTCAAATTGGTTCGGCGAAGTCTTTTCCAACGTAACATTTAGGATGGTGTGTCGCAACCCGTCCGGAAGGACAGGTTTCCGGCTGGTCAACGCTGCCGTTTTGCCGCGTAGTGTTGGGATGCTGCGAGAGGTTGCAGTTGAGATCCTCGCGCGCCTTCGGCGCACTCAGGATGACATCGTGTTTGTTGTGAGTGTTGCTGTGAGCGTGATGCACGTGTTTCATGCGGTGTTTAGAAAAGCGCAGTGGGACGGCGCGTCCAAGCTTTGCCTTTTTCTTTGGCGGCTTTTTCCAGGTCGGCGACGTGCGTGCCGGCTTGCGTGAGGACGTGGTGCAGATCGTTACCTATGCTGATGAAGGAGAAACCTTTGTCGAGAAATTCGCCGACACGCGATGTGCCGAAGAGAAAGAGTCCGAGGATGACATTATTTTTGCGCGCGGCCTCGACGAGGCTTTGCGTGGCGGCATTTAGTTCCGGAGAAGTGTACATGTGTGGGAATTCGTATTTTTCGTAGAGGCCCATGGACATGCAGAGATCGTTCTGCCCGAGGAAAAGAATGTCCACGCCGGGAATCGCGGCAATTTCGGAAATGTTCTTGATGCAATCGGCGGTTTCGACTTGCAGCGCGACGATTCCTTCGCTGTTCCAAGTGCCCGCGTAGCCGAGCAAGCCGGCTTTGTTCATGCTGCGCTGCGGAAAATAAACCGAGCGCGTGCCGGCGGTGGGATATTTCGCGCAGCTTACGGCTTGTTTGGCTTCGGCGGCGGTGTTGATGTAGGGAATGAGCACGCCATCAGCGCCGAGATCGAGACCTTGCTGAATGCCGCCGCGGTCATGGTAGCCTTCGACGCGCACCAGAGATTTTGCGCCACCGCTCGAGACTCCTGCGAGCATCGCGGAAAGTTTTTCAAAGCCCATGGGGCCGTGCTGGGTATCCACGAGCAGCCAGTCGTAGCCGCTGTGCGCGAGTTGTTCGGCTACCGTGGGGCTGTGTGAATTCAGGAACAGCCCCATTTTCGGTTCGCCTGCGCGCAATTGGTTTTTGAATTCGGCCCCGCTCAGTTTTTCTCCGGCCATCGTTCCGCCCCTCGACGCTGATGTTCTGGCTGCGATGTTTCTTTTGAAGCCTAACTACACTACACGGGCCAACAGAATTTCTCCAATCTTGGCTCGTTCATCGAGTGACATGCGCGCGATGCCTGGTTACGACCGATCGGGAGCGCGTATCATTATTTCTAATGCTAGTTCCTGCGAATCGCCGATTATAATTATGGGTACTTCGCGCGTATCGCCGCGCATTTTCATGACGAACATGACAACGAACACTGTGAGCGCTCTTGCGAAGCCATTGCGGCTGGCGCTGATCGGCATGTCCGGAGCGGGAAAGACTTTTTGGACGCGCCGTGTCGCGCAGTCTGGCGTGCGTGGTATTTCCTGCGACGATCGCATCGAGGAAAGACTTGCGCCGCGCCTGGCTGCGGGCGGCTATGCGGGAATCAACGGTGTTGCGGCGTGGATGGGCTGGCCGGATTCGGCGACTTATGCGGAGAGGGAAGCGCAGTATCTTTCCGAGGAAATTTCCACGCTGGATGAAATTCTGACGGAGCTCGAAGGCAATCCGCAGCAATCGCTGGTTCTGGATACGACTGGCAGCGTGATTTATGCAGGAAATCACTTGCTGCGCCGGCTGCGAAAGCTGATGGCGGTTGTGTATCTGGCGGCGTCCGATGCCGAGCAGCGATTGCTGATCGAGCGATATTTGAGCGATCCGAAGCCGGTGCTATGGCGCGGGGCGTTTCAGGCCAAGGCGGGCGAAACCGCGCGCCAGACTGTGGCGCGCTGCTATCCGCATCTGATTGCCGCGCGGCGGCAGAGTTACGCGACGCTTGCACACGCTACGTTGCAGGTGGCTACGCTGCGGGAATTGCCGCACACGGCTGCGGCGTTTCTGGGATTGTTGCCAGAGGTGTTTCGGCCGCACGAAGCTGGCGGTTCGCGATGAGATACCGCAGCACCGGCGGGAAAGCTCCACTCACTTCGTTGCGGGGCGCGGTGCTGCGCGGGCTTGCTCCCGACGGCGGACTCTATATGCCAGCGGGAATTGCCCGGCATTCGCCGGAAGAGTTGGAGGAATTTCGCGCGTTACCTTTCACCGAAGTTTGTTTTCGTGTGGTGAAACCGTTCGGCACGCCGGACGTTCCGGAAGATGTGCTGTGGCAGATCGTCAGCGAGACCATCAATTTTCCGGTGAAGCTGGTTTCGCTTTCGCCGGGGCTGCACATTCTGGAACTTTTTCATGGGCCGACGCTGGCGTTCAAGGATTTTGGCGCGCGGTTCATGGCGCGGCTGATGGGTTATTTTGTGCGCGGAGAAGACCGCGAGTTGACGGTGCTGGTGGCAACCTCCGGCGATACCGGCAGCGCGGTGGCGCACGGGTTTTTGAGCGTGCCGGGAATTCGCGTGGTGATTCTTTATCCTTCGAAGCGCATCAGCGAGGCGCAGGAGAAGCAATTCACGACGCTCGGCGAAAATATTACCGCGCTGGAAGTGAGTGGGACGTTTGACGATTGCCAGCGGCTGGTGAAGCAAGCGTTTTGCGATGAAGCGCTGAACAAGCGCGCATTTTTGACTTCGGCGAATTCCATCAACATCGGGCGGCTGCTGCCGCAAATGTTTTATCACGTGGCGGCGTACCGGCAGTTGCCGGTGGCTTCGACGCCGCTGGTGGTGGCGGTGCCCAGCGGAAACTTCGGGAATCTGACCGCGGGACTTTTTGCCAAACGTATCGGACTGCCGGTGGCAAAATTTATTGCGGCCACAAATGCCAACGATGTGGTACCGCAGTATTTGTTGAGCGGGAAGTACGAGCCGCGGGCGGCGCAGGCTACCTGCTCGAACGCAATGGATGTAGGCAATCCGAATAATTTTCCGCGGCTGCTGGATTTGTGCAGAGGACGGCTGGAATATGTACAGCGCGAAATCTGGGGGCACGGAGCGAGCGATGAGGAAACGTTGGCGGAGATGAAGATGGTCTGGGAGAAATACCGCTACATTTCGGATCCGCATACGGCGGTGGGAATTCTTGGGTGGAAAGCTTACAAGAAAGAACATTTCGAGCCTGCGCAGGGATTGGTGCTTTCCACGGCGCATCCTGCGAAATTTGCCGACGTGGTGATGAAGGCGATTGGGACGGCGCCGCCATTGCCGGATCGGCTTGCGGCGTATTTGGAGCGGCCGAAGTTGTCAGTGGCAATGTCGAGCAGGTACGAGGATTTCAAGCAGTTTTTGCGGGCACACTGATCGCGTGGCTTTCGAACTACTGCCTATTGGCGGTTTTGATAATGGATCTTCGAGATTTTGATGTCTCCAGGGAAATCGCGGAAGTCGCACCTCCGGAAGTATTTGTCCGGTGTTCTGACATCCGGTGAAACTGTACAGACATGTGAGATGAACTTCGAATGCCGCCTGTTTAAACACGTCCGGCGTGTCTGAGGTTGTGTGGATGTACAAAACGTTTTCGCGAGCGTTGCTCGCAACTTCTTCGACATAAGGCGCGAGGTTGTCATAGGAAATAGTATTGTTGTCGCGAAGGACATCCCAGCCGGCGCGGCTGTACTGCGCCACATCGACGCCGATGCCCTGATACATGTTGTGATTTCGAGTGTCGTCAAGCCAGAGAAAATAGCCGATCTTAACTACTTTTCCGTCTTGCATCAGCGCTGTGACTCCAAATCGGTGAAATCGGTGGCCTATGGCGGACAGCAAACGATCGATCGGTTTGCCATGGCGATTCGTCACCAACTGGATCAGGAATCCGTTTTCAACGTCGCCATCAACCCACGTATAGCGTCTTAGCGGGCTATCCCGAACTTGCTGCTCCACCGGTTCCGGCCTTAGCGAAGGCATCAAATGTAGCAATTCGCGGTCGTATGTCTCGTCCAACTTGATTGCAGCAACCCTTTTGAGTGTGGAGTGAACGCGCCAATGGAATAGTGCCGACTCAACGCGAAAACAGATCACGCTGAGAGCAAACAAGGATGCGGCGGCAACGAGGGCAGCACGAGTGCTGCGAAGGCACAAGAACCGCCCGAATGCATATGTCCATGGGAAGAGTCCGCGCAAGGGCATTGGTTAGTAGACACCGAGGATAAGGAAAAGTGCCGAGGAAGAGAGATTCCTCACTGCGCTCGGAATGACGGCTGGTGAGGACTTCGCGGTCGGCTACGATTTGCGGAGGCGATCCAGGAAATGGTAGAGGAAGACACCGAGGATGGAGTTGACGACGCAGGAGATCAGGAGTCGCATGGTGAACCAGGGTTGCGGCTGCGCGAGAAGCAATTTTTGTACGAGCACGACGATGCCCTGATGCAGGGCAAAAAACGCGGCGGTTAGCGCGAATCGCGCGAGGGGATGCTCGGTGTCAAGCCGCGCGCCGATGGAAGAGGCTAGATAGCCGATCACCGTTTTTGCAATTCCGAAAAGGCCGAGCGGCGTTTTGCTCAAGCTGTCCTGCAGCAAACCGATGAACGTGCCCAGCAAGAGGCCGGTGGAAGGATTTCTGCGGCTCAGACCAAAATAAATCGTGATTAGGAGCGGCAGGTCGAGAATGCTGGCTTTGGTGATGTACACCGGCAGAAATGCCTGGAGCACGAGAGCAAAAATCACGCAAAGTAGAATCGTTCCGCCATGGAATTTGTGGACTTCGATGTGCGATTCACTGATGCGCAGGTCGAAAGTGTCGTTCATGGATGTTTTTCCGCCGGCTTGGTGTTGGTTAACCGGGAGATCGGCTGTCCAGAAGCGGGCGGCGTGACCGCGGCATTTCCGTCCGCCGGCGCATCCTGTTTCAGGGTCAGCGGATCGGTAGTCAGCAGCACGATCACTTCTTCCAGCTTCTCGATATTTGCCGAAGGCCGCACGCGAATCTGTTTGTACTGCCCACCGGGCTTAACCTGGGTGATGACGCCGACCGGGAGATCTTTCGGGAAAATGCGATCCATACCGCTGGTTACCACGCGCGAGCCGACAGCGACTTCGTCGTCATTGCCGACGTACTTCATAGTGAGCAGAGGCTCACCCAGTCCGCCGACCGGGCTTTGAATGCGCGAATTGGCAATCATTGCGCCGACGCCGCTATCGCGATCGGTCAAGAGCAGCACCTGGCTGGTGTTGGCATAAGACTCGATCACTTTTCCTACCACACCTTCGGGTGTGATCACTCCCATATTCTTGCGAATGCCTTCGTGCAGGCCCTGATCGAGATAGACCACAGCGCTGTTGGCATCGGCGCTGGCGCCGATCACGCGAGCCAAGACCATGGGAACCTTGGCCTGCTTTTGTTTGAAATTAAGAAGACTGGCAAGGCGGTCGGCCTCCGCGGACTTACTTTGTAACTGCATGATTTCCAGCTTGAGCTGGCCATTTTCGCGGTGCAGTTCTTCGTTTTCGCGAGCGGTATCGCTCAACGCAAAATAGTGCCGCCATGCGTTGCGGACTTTGCCGATGCCCCAGGCGCCGCTGCGTTCGACCGGCGAAACGGCGGAGACGGTCCACACGCGGATTAGGCGGCTCTGGGAGTCGCGTTTGATCTGCACCGCAAGCATCAAGACTTGCAGCAACACTACTCCCGCCAAGAGGAACAGCGAGCGATGTCGAGAGGGTAGACCTGCCATTGGCGTTCCGAACTCGAAATTGAAAACTCGAATCTTTCTCGAGCGACTAGTGGCTGGGAGCTAGCGGCTCGATGTTATGAAATGCGAAAAACGAAACCCGAAATCAAAACTGAAAACTGCCCTTAATCGATACAGACCTGCCGCAAAAGTTTGAAATCGCTGAGCATCTTGCCGGTGCCGAGCACCACCGACGCCAGTGGATCGTCAGCAATAGAGACTGGCAAGCCGGTTTCTTCGCGGATGCGTTTGTCAAGATTTTTCAACAGCGCGCCGCCGCCGGTAAGCACGATGCCGCGGTCGCTGATGTCCGCGGAAAGCTCCGGCGGAGTGCGTTCGAGCGCGACACGCACCGCGTTGACGATGGTCGCAACACATTCAGCGAGGGATTCGCGAATTTCGCTGTCATCAATCGTAACGGTCCGCGGAACGCCTTCGATCAGGTTGCGGCCCTTCACTTCCATGGTCAGCGGCTTTTCCAGCGGATACGCCGAGCCAATTTCCATCTTGATTTGTTCCGCAGTGCGCTCGCCGACTAGCAGGTTGTATTTGCGTTTCAAATATTGCATCACGGCTTCGTCCATTTCGTTCCCGGCGACGCGCACGGAACGCGAGTACACGATGCCGCTCATGGAGATGACCGCAATATCCGTGGTACCGCCGCCGATATCCACCACCATGTTGCCACTCGGCTCTTCAATTGGAAGTCCCGCGCCAATGGCCGCGGCCATGGCCTGTTCCACCAAATAAACTTCACTGGCGCGAGCTCGATAAGCGGAGTCCTGGACAGCGCGCTTTTCCACGGGAGTAATTTCGCTGGGAACGCCAATGACGATGCGCGGATGCACCAGCACACGCCGGTTGTGCGCCTTCTGAATAAAATACGTCAACATTTTTTCGGTGACTTTGAAATCCGCGATCACGCCGTCTTTCATGGGCTTGATGGCCACGACGTTTCCGGGAGTGCGGCCGAGCATTTCTTTGGCTTCGCGACCGACGGCCACTACTTCGCCAGTGACTTTATTGATCGCGACGATGGATGGCTCGTTCACGACGATGCCTTTGCCGTGCGAAAAAACCAGGGTGTTGGCCGTCCCTAGATCAATAGCGAGGTCGGACGAAAACAAACTGAATACCGACCTCATGTTGTAACCGTTCTTGTTCATTCCCCCAGTCCTTTCGAAACAGAAACACAAAATCCGCGCGACGACCTATGCTTCTCAGCGCGCTCTGCGGAGCGCTGGTAAAACTTACGGGCTGCGCTTGATGCTTTATTCTCGCCGAAGACTGTACTCAGCGCAAAACCGGCGCCGTTCGCTAAGACTTATTTTGCCACGATCTTTATCAGCACCGGTTTTTTCGGCGCCGTTCCTCTTTTGCCCCACGTTCACTTCGGCACGACAATCGTCACTTGTTGCTTTGCGGTGCCGCCGCGCCGGTTTTGTCCCACGATCACGATCGCATGCTCACCAGGTTCCAACGGTTCGGTGAAATATTGAAACTTGCCGTCGCCGCCGATGCTGGGCACCGGCTGGCCGTTGACGATCAGCGCCGCGCCGGGCTCGGTTTTGCCGAAAACTTCTACGACGCGTCCGTGCAGTTGCGTGCCGCCGATTTCCAGCATCATTTCCTGCGTGCGACCCTGCGCGACAAGCGTGAACTTAAACGTTTCGCTGACTTCGCTGGTCTTTTTGTTGACATCGGTAGCGATGACGTTCCAGAAATAGTCTCCCGCGTCCAGTCCGTTGATTTCTGCCGACGGGCCCGACAGTCTTACTTGTTTCACCATTTTGGTGAACATCGCTGTGGCGCTAATCCGCAGCGTATAGGAAACGGCGTCCTTCACTGGCCTCCATTCGAAATGGATGGTCGCCGCTTTGGGAACTTCTACGATGATCGGCGCCAGGTTTAAAGGCTGCGAGAGATCGGGAGGCGCCAGCACGTCGGACCTGGTGATCGGGCCGATCGAAGAAATATTCGCCTTCTGCCACTGGCCCAATTCCACTTTTTCGCTTCCGCGACGGACTTCCGCGCTGCCGCTGGCCACGGTAATTTCGCTTTCTTTCGACTGCGGGTCGGACTTCACGGATGCCCGGCTATTCGGCCGGATTTGCGCCACGGTATCCTCGACGCTTACAGCCGCGTGCGAATTCGGGGAACTCCAGTTCGGCGTGGAAAGATCCACAGCACCGGTATTGATACGAACCGCGGTGGTTGCCTGCTCCTGGGTCACATTATTTTCTTCCACCGTTACCAGGGTATCGGCTTTAATCGTGTACGACGTAGTGTCCGCAAAGGTAATGCGGGCCGCTCCGTCCGCCGCGGTCTGAATCAAGTCGCCCTTGTCCAGAGTGGTGCGATAATCTGCGTCCACCCACTGCACGGAGTTCACTTTTTTCACCTGGACACGCCCGTCCAGGTTTACGAACTTCACTTGCGTCAGCGCCAATGGCACCACATCGCCGTCCGAGCCGCTGACCGCGCTGGAGACTTTTTTCAGCACCGCCGCGTAGAATCCCGGCGTGACGAAATATACCGAGGCGAAAATCAGCGCCACCAGAATCAAGGCGTACATCACCAGGCTCTTATAAGACACCGCGTGCCAATACACTTCGACGCGCTTGACCCGCTCGGGGCCGGTCTGGTGTTGCGGGCTGTTTGGCAATTGACTGTTCACTGTTGTGGGCGCACGAGTGCCGCCATTTTTGAAATCTAGCACACGGTTCGCAGGTTCGAGCGTCGGCGCGGGACCCCGTAGTCAAACTGCAAATAGCGATCCGGTTACAACGCTCATTGCATGGATGGGCCACCTCTTTTGACACCTGTCCGACCAGCCAGTGCGGCAATGGGGTAATCTGTTGTTGTGGATGTTGAAACACAATTTGCCAGGGGAATGTCGTCGAATGCGGTTCGTCGCATAACCGCGCGAGCCCTGTTTTTGACGGTTTTCATCTGTTTCGCAGTTAGGCCCTGCGCCGCACAGGTTTCGCTGGATCCCGCCGCGGTCTCGGCCCGCGCCGACGGCTGGCTGAAGTCCTATCAGGCAACGGGTGATTTCAGCGGTGTGGTGCTGCTGGCACAGGGCGAGAAAATCATTTTTCAGAAGGCTTATGGCGCAGCCGATCCTCAGGTGGGCTCGCTAAACCGGTTGGACACGCGTTTTCGAATTGCATCGGTCAGCAAAACTTTTACTGCCGCCGCAATCGAAAAGCTGGTCAGCGACGGGAAACTGCGCTACTCGGACCCACTCTCGAGATATGTTCAAGGAATTCCCAATGGCGAGTCCGTCACCATCGAGCAACTTCTCATGCATGAATCGGGCGTCGCGGCGGTACTGGACTCCGAGGAAGTTTTCCGCGATTGCCTCTCAAGGCAGGATCTGCTGCGGCGCCTGGCCGCCGCGAAACCACTGTTCGCTCCGGGGAAAAAATCGCAATACAGCAACGAAGGCTATTTTTTGCTGGCAGCGGTGATCGAGCGCGTAACCGGAGAATCCTATGAGGAATTCCTGCGCAAGAATTTCTTCGCGACGCTGCACATGGAAAATTCCGGAACCGCTTGCCGCGATTTGCCGCAGGGCCACAACGCCTTCGGGAACGTCGCCACTGCCTCTGAAGCGCGCCTCCGCCCGCTTCCCTTCAACGAAGCTGCGCTCGACGGGCCTGGATCAGTGTTCGCTGACGCACAGGATCTTTACCGCTGGTTGCGCGCGGTGGACAGCAATTCGCAATTTGACGTCAGCAAGCTCAGATATCCCTACGGCTGGGGCAAACGCAAATACTCTTCGCGCGACTTAATTGAGCAATCAGGCCAGCTGGAAGGATTTATGTCTCACGTCGCGATTTACCCGAAGGAGCACATCTACGCCATTCTGCTTAGTAACATTCAATCGGGGTTTTCAAACTACGTCGCCGCAGATCTTGAAGCGGTGTTATTCGGTGGCAGCGTGTCCGAGCCGCCGCAGGTAACGCCGCTTACACTCGGAGAGCGTTCCATGCGCCAGTACCTTGGAAGGTTCCATTCGAACGAAACGCCCTATCCGCAGACTCTGGCTATTCGTGACGGCCAACTGGCCATGCACTGGGGCAACGATCCGTTCTGGCGGGAAATGGTAATGATTGATGGCGACACTTTCTTTCTACGCGCGGAATATGCACGCGTCCATTTCGGACGCGGCGCAGATGGCTTGATTCACGGCATGGCGTGGACCTGGCCTGGCGGAGCGCACTTGACGTTCGAAAAAGACAGAATCGAAGGCGTCCCTGCTCCCACCGCTCCAGAAAATCCCTGACACCGAGTTACGCTCGTAGGAAGGAGACTCGTCTTGGCTTAGCCAGACGGTGAAAACAAGGAGCCCTGCCGGCGAAACTTCGCAAGCAGGGCCCTGGCCGCGCAAAATCTCAACACCTTGTGGTCAGAATCGGATATAAGGACCAAACGATGCGCGGAAATTATTGTGCGTGCCGCCATTGAAGTAGATTTCGTCTCCTACGTCGAGGCGCAACCCGATTGGTCCAATGCGACCTTCGAGTCCGCCGCCCGGATAGACCGAACCCATCACATTCTTGTCGCGAAGATTCTGCACGTTGCTGACAAAGGTCCCGAGCGTTGCTGGAGCCGCATCGAACATCGCATCCACAAATCCACCCTTGATGGTCACGAAGGGATGAAAATTGCTGTGCCCCAAAACCAATTTCGGGCCAAAAAGTCCGTGCAGCAACCGGTAGTTCGAGCGGTTCACGGTGATGCTGCCGCCATTCTCGAAAGTTTCGGTGAACACCTGATTGAAGTCGTAGCTCATCTCACCTTCCAGCATTAGGTGACGACCCAGCCCGACGCCAAGCCGTCCGCCGACTCCGGCGAAATTGGTATCCGTTTGCGATAGCCGAAAGTAGTCGGCGTAGACTCCAACTGCCACATGATCCTGCTCCTGGGCAACTACCGCCGGGGTGGCCACAACTCCGCACAATACTATTAGCAGCGCAATACGGTTCATTCGGGGCTCCTGAAAGAGATTTTTTATGTTTCGCGGCGAGAGAATCGAGGGCGCTGGGGAAGCTGAGTGCGATTTCTCTGTGCTGGATTAGACGCTCGCCCTGGCTTGCGGTGTTGTGCGGGGTTCACTGTAAAAGCGCGGGAGAAGTGCTGGAGCGACAGAGATTGTTTGATGAAAGTGGGGCACAACAAGAGTTTGCGGTTGACGACGCGAAAACAACGTATTAGCGTACTACTCGCTGGGCGAGTAGGTTCTGGTACTACTACTCTATTGCGGGTTCCGAAGGCAACTGAGAACATAGTCGCAGAGCGGGATGATTCCAGGTGGCGGCCGGTAACAAGAACGCGGTAAGTTTCCGCAAGATTCTACCGTCTAGTCTCTCCAGCAGAAGTGTCGTCAAGTTTTGAGCCGGCAGGAGTATTTGGCTTACCTTATGTCCCTACTGCACTTTCGCTGTAAAGAACGCCGCCGTACACAACGAGTCTCTTTGACCGTCCCTTTGTCTTTGCATGGGCATAATGAGGACGGAGAAAAATTCTGCATTCATGTAAAGTCCAACGCCGTCAGCCAGCACGGGGCGCAAATTGAAACGGAACATCCGGTGGTTGTCGGCCAGATTTTGATTCTGGTGAACGAAAGCAGTGCGCGTAAAACGGAAGCTCGGGTTGCATCGATTCAGCGCAAGCGCGACGGCAAAACCTATGTGGGCGTGGAATTCCTGTCCACCGAAATTAATTTCTGGAGCATGACGTTTCCAATTCCCGGCGCAAAACCGCTTCGCCGCTCCATTCCTAAAGTAACTCCGAACAAGGTTACCGCTTAGCTTCAGCTTTTTCGGCCAGTGGATTTCTTCGTCTTCTTGGCGCCGGGCTTACTGCTGCGCTTATGCTTAGGGCGCGAGCCTGCGCTCTTCAGTTCTTCCTGCACGCGCTTGGGTAATTTTGCGAACACCAGTTCATGGGATGTGCGCAGCAGTTCCGATAATTCGCCGCGTGTCATCGCTTCGGGACTTTCCAGAGCCACCCATTTTGCCCGTGCCAGATAGGGCGCCGGGATAATCTTCGGCCGCTCCGTCAGTTCCGCAAACGACTCGTCGGAACATTTGAAGGTAAGACACACTGGCGCCGGTTCGAGGGGCGCGATGGCAAACATTTTTCCGCCCACTTTGAAGAGCAGGTCATTGCCCCACTGAATCTGCTCGCTCACGCCGCGAAACGCCAGGCAGATTTTGCGCAGCCAATCGATGTCCATCATGGTTTTTTCTCTTTGTAATGCCGCCACTCCTCGCTGTGCTCTTCGCCGTTTGCAGGACCTAGCCTTAGATTTTTGCGTTACGATTTATTGGGCGGCGGAGGAAGGATTATTTCGCGCGGCTGAATTCCACAAATTCGCGTCCGGCGTATAACCGGTATTTGCCAGTGTCCGAGGCCGTAACCTGCAGCGGCACCGGGCGTTTGATCTCGGTGTCTTTTTGCGAAGCCGTCTGGAACAATTCGTTTGCCGCCAAATCCAGCACCACAAATTTTCCGCCCTCGATAAATCCCATACCGTACGCTCCGGGCTTCAGCGTTTGCGCGCCAAACTGCAGCGTCACTTCCGTAATCAGGTAGGCCTGATATTTCTCGCGAATGCCGGTCGAGTAGCCGGAATTGTCCACCAGCCCGGCCAGCATATAGAAATCGTCTGAGAAATGGATGCCACCGGTATTGCGCATTTGTGCGGGAGCGGTCTGCCCGCGAAAGAAAACCGACTCGGGGAAAAGCTTGGGCTTGATGTCTGATGCTTTCAGCACCGTGTCTTTGTCCGGCTTTGGCAACGCCGATTGGCCGCCCAAGAGCCTGGAGGTTCCGGCGAGCAGTCCCGTAAAAAGAATCGCCACGCCAAGGAATCCAATTTCACGTCGATTGAGTTTCATCGTCTCTCCAAATCACCACTCATCGGCCTTAGAGAGTACCTCAACTTGGGCGTGAATTCAGTATTGCAGCGGTCATCTCGGCTAATCGCTGCGAGCCATTCCGCGTCGTGTGATACCGTACACGGATTCGTTTTTTCGACAGGTGATCGCAAATGTTGCAGCGGCGCGAGTTCATGAAGGTGTTTTCGGCGGCAGGTGTGGGCGGGACGCTGTTGCCTGGAGTGCTCTGGGCGCAAGCACAAGGCAAGCCAGTCATCACCAAAGAGATGATAGATGCTGCGGCGAAGATTGCCGGGGTGGCGATTCCCGACGAGTATCAGAAGGTGATGCTGGAAAACCTCAATGATCACGTTGATGGCTTTAAAGAAATCTTTCAGCTGCACATACCGAATTCCGTAGAGCCGTCACTGCTGTTTCTTCCTGACACATCGTATGCAAAATTCGACACGCAAAAATTGCCGATGCGCATGTCGGCTGCGCCAGCGATCGCAGTGCCTAAAAATCCGGACGACTTGGCGTTCGCCACGGTTCGCGAACTTGCGGAGTTGCTGCGCACGCGAAAAGTCTCTTCTACTTCGCTCACTGAAATGTATCTTGAACGGCTGAAACGTTACGACAGGAAATTGAAATTCGTGGTCACATTGCCCGAAGAACGCGCTCTTAATCAGGCGAAAGAAGCCGATCGCGAAATCGCATCGGGCAAGTATCGCGGCCCGCTCCACGGATTGCCGTGGGGCGCGAAAGATTTGCTTTCGGTGAAAGGCTATCCGACCACATGGGGCGCGGGCGGATTCGAACGACAAGTAATTGACGAAGATGCAACGGTCGTGAAGCGGCTTGATGAAGCTGGCGCGGTTCTGGTCGCGAAGCTCACTCTTGGCGCGCTGGCGCTGGGTGATCATTGGTTCGGCGGCATCACGCGCAATCCGTGGAATCCTCGGCAAGGTTCCAGCGGTTCGTCGGCGGGTCCAGCTTCGGCTACGGCCGCCGGGTGCGTTGCATTTAGCATGGGATCAGAGACGCTTGGCTCGATTTCTTCGCCGTCTACTCGCTGCGGTTGCACTGGGCTGCGCCCAACTTTCGGTTTCGTGCCGCGCACCGGGGCCATGGCGCTTTCCTGGAGCATGGACAAGCTTGGGCCCATTTGCAGAAGCGTGGAAGACTGCGCCCTGATTCTGGATGCGATTCACGGTCCGGATGGGAAAGACCGAACCGTGCACGCGCACGCGACGTTCAATTGGGACGCCAGTCTCGATTGGAGAAAATTTCGCGTCGGCTATCTGAAAAAAGATTTCGAGCCTGAAAATGAGGAGCCACCGCCGCAAGGGAAAGAGAAGCCCGCTACGCCCGAGGAGCAGGAAAAGCGCGAGAAAGGGCGCAAACGTCGGGAAGCTTTTCGCATTCGTGCCGCGTACGACCGCAGATTCAGCGATGCCGCGATGGAAAAACTTCGCGCGATGGGTGTGAACCTTATTCCCGTGGAGATGCCGAAATTCCCTTACGACGCGATGGTGGCGATGCTGGAGTCCGAAGCGGCCGCTGCTTTCGATGAGCTCACGCGCACCGGCCGGGATAAACTTCTTACGGAACAGGGGCCAGATGACTGGCCAAACACGTTCCGTGCGGCGCGCTTTTTTCCGGCCGTCGAATACATTCAGGCCAGCCGGGCCCGCCGCATGGCTATGGAAGCAGTTGGCAAGATATTTTCTGAATGCGATGTAATCGTAACGCCAACGTTTGGCCAGCAGCTGGTTATCACGAATCTTACCGGCCATCCTGCGTTGATTCTGCCTAACGGTTTTCGCGGCGCGGACGCGCCTCCTCCCGCCTCCACCGCGGAAGGAGCGGAAGAAAATGCTGGCGGTCCCGGAACTCCGGTGAGCCTGACATTTCTTGGCAATCTATACGGAGAAAATAAGCTGCTGGCACTGGCGCGGGCTTACCAGGAAGCCACCGGCTTTCACAAACTTCGTCCAAGCTTTGACTCGTGATCTCGCTGCTAATTTAGCTGCCTTTTTGGATTGGATAGCCTTTTTCCACCCAGTCGGTGTTGAAGCTCGTTGGCAGAAGCAGCGCGCGAAGCCGTGCGAATCCCATATCCTTCAATGCCGTGAATGCCGGGCGCAGATTCGGACATTTTTCTAGAGGGCAGCATCCGCAATACAAGACCACGTCAGAATCTTTCGGAAATGTGGCTGCGTATTCTTTCAGGTCGGCGATGCCTTGCTCCGACGATCCCGGGCCGTAATACACCGCGCCAGGAATGTGCGCGCCGTTATAGAGCGTTCGCATTCCAACATAGATAACCAGTCGGTGCGGATCTTTCTTCTGTTGCAGTTCGGTGACCAACTGCGTGGGTTGCACGGTTTGCGCCGCGGTCCACGGATCGGCGGGAGCCGCGAATGCGAAATTCAGCGCCACCGCGCTCGTCAGCAGAATCGTGCAGAAAAACGCGAGCCGGAGTTTCTTGAAGGCAACAGCGGCGATCATTTTCATCGAAGAGATAATAGCGAGTGCCAGACGCATCGGCAAGCGGGTCGCGTTTCAGGTTGCTGCAAAATTATTTTTTTGTTTCGTTGCGTTGGCGCATGAGTTTGACGGCGGTGGCGCGCAATGTTTCGGGGATGTTTTTGTTCATGCCGAGTTTCTTGAGATCGGGTGGATTGAGCATAGGAAGAAGGCCCAGCGAACAATCGAGCGGCGCTTTGCCATTGTTCAGCAGGTTGCGAACGACGTTGTAATTCTTGCGAAAATTCCTATTTTTCCCAATCATACGCAGAATTTCATCGGTCAGGTTGGTCATGGACGCGAATGCTTCCACTTCCTGGTCCGTCAGCCGCGGCGATTGCAGCACCGCGCGTTGCACCACTTTGTTGTTGTCGCGAATCAAGGTGCGGCGCGCTTCAGAGCCTCCTTTCATCGCGAATTTCACGCGTTGCGAAACGGTCATGGTGGAAATCTGTTGCAACAGCGTTTTGCGGCGTTCATTGTCCGGCTCGGCGTCCGTCAACGCATCCGTGAGCGCCTTCATGTCCGGCATCGCGTCGCTGAGCAATTCATTCAACTGGCTTTTTTGTTCCAGTGTGATGGAAGTGGATTTTTCGAGTGCCTCGGCAAGTTCGCGGGAATCACTGACGCGTTCCAATTCATCCATCAGCGCCTGAACGCCGAGCGCGGAGAGATGTTGGACCAGGGGAACAAGATGTTCGGCCGAGCAATTTTTGTTTTTGATCAACGCATCGGCGACACCCGGTTTGGCCGCTAGATTCTTTGCGGCAAATTCGAACAACGGTTCCAGGGCCTGCTGCCGATTCAGGGCTTCCACGAAATTCTCGATGGGCAGCGCCAGAATTGATTCCTGCGCGCGTGTGGAAATCAGTTCATCGGAATCGAGCGCCAGTACGCTGAGAATTTCGGCGAGATCGGCGGACGGCAATTTGACGCCGCCGGTGCATACAGCAAGTTTGTCCTCACGGGTCGCGTTTCCGCGACGCAATTCTTGCAGAACTTCAGGGCTGAGTAGGTCCACCGGCTGCCTGCCTTAGGTCTTTTGACGTCAATGAGATTGTACTGGAGGAGCCGGGCGCGTGTGCGGGCATAACTTTCTGGCCGTTCAAATCCAGCAACAGGGCGAAAAAGTCGGGGGCGGTGACTGCAAATCTATCGTTTGCGGAGAAATGCAGATTCTGTCCGGCAGGCAGATCCGCGTCGTACACGACCAAGCCGTCAGCCGCAATTTTCACGCGCGTTGCAGCGGATGCCGCGACGGAAAGATCGAGCGCAAGCGATCTTTGCGTTGCAATGGCCGGCGGAGGCGGCGAGCCATTCACGAAAGGATTTTTTCGCGGCATCTGAGGAAGGAATACTGACCACCGCGGAAGCTTTTTTTGCGGCGCGATGCGCGGCATACCGCCGCCAGGCGTAGCGCCCGCCAAACACCATTCCGACAAGCGCGGCAATCAGCACTACCACCGCGAGGGCCGGGACCCACTTGGGAGGAGAGGGAATTCGTTCTTCTGGTTTTTGCAACACCGGAGCGGAGGTTTCTCCGCGCGCAAGGTCGTAATCGGAAAGCAAATTTTCTTCGCTGAGCCCGAGGTATCGCGCAATGCTGCGCACGAAGCCGCGTCCAAAGACGCCTCCGGGCAGCTTATTCCAGTCTTCGTTTTCGAGGGCCTCCAAAAATTTCGGCGCGATGCGCGTGGCGGAAGCGATTTCCTTGACTGTAACTTCGCGCAGTTCCCGTTCGCGTTTCAGGCGCTCCCCAAACGTACCCTTGGCCATTTCGTCGAACCGTTCCTCGATTTTGACGCCTCCGTTTTGGCAAACGCTTGAAAAGGAATCGGATGAAGGGAAATTGCGGACTGACGAAGCGCTCGAGGAATGGCAGCGGATGCGGCGTGGATGGCGAGATGGCAACGCCTGTACTACGGATAGGTTGCGCACATTTTTGCCGCGCGACTATACTGGCGTTGAATCGCAGAAAGAAGAAAGCTGCGAACGGCGCAGTGTATCCGCACGGTTGTGCGGTAGCCGACTCATCGAAGGGGACAGGACCACTACGCGTGGAGGAGAACAAACAGTTTCCCGCGGTTGATCGGCGCAGAAATCCGGGGCTTCCAGGGGAGAGGCGCGAAGCTGGCGAGATCGCGGTCTTCCAGGAACTCGGCAAAGCGCTGACGTCATCGTTGCAGCTGGATCAGGTGCTGCGGACGATTATGGAAAAGATCGACGAATTTCTGCGCCCGGATAACTGGTCGCTGTTGCTGTTGGATGAGGCCAAGCAGGAATTATATTTCGAGTTGGCGGTGGGCACCGCTTCGACGGCGCTGAAAGATGTGCGCGTGAAGATGGGGCAGGGAATTGCCGGATGGGTGGCGGCGCACGGCGAGACGGTGGTGGTGCCGGACACTTCCAAGGACACACGATTTTTCTCGCAAGTGGATGAGAAGACGAAAACGGAAACGCAATCCATCGTCGCAGTTCCGGTGAAATTTCGCGATACCTGTCTGGGCGTCATTGAGCTGATCAATTGCATCGGTCCGGACGGATTCGATGCGCGGGATTTGAAGCTGCTGGAAGCGCTGTCCGATTTTGCGGCAATTGCGCTGGAAAATGCGCGGCACGTAAAGCGCATTCACGAACTGACGATTACCGACGATTGCACCACGCTCTATAACGCGCGACACATGGGATTTATTCTGGAAACGGAAATTTACCGTTCACAGCGGTATGCCTACGAATTTTCGCTGATTTTCATCGACCTCGATCACTTCAAGCAGGTAAACGATACGCAGGGTCATCTGGTGGGTTCGCGGCTGCTGTGGGAAATCGGCAATGCGTTGAAGGCGCATTGCCGGTTGATCGATTTCGCGTTTCGCTATGGCGGCGACGAATTTGTGCTGCTGCTTCCGCAAACCTCGAAGGACAACGCCATGCTGGTGGCGCGCAGGCTGCACAAGATGCTGCGCGAATCAACCTGGCTGCCCGGCGAAGGGCTGAACATCAAGTTGACGGCGAGCATGGGTGTGGCGTCGTATCCGGTGGACTCGCGCACCAAAGAAGGATTGTTACATCTGGCGGACGAAGCGATGTACCTGGCGAAAAATACCAACCGCGACAGCGTGGCGGTGGCCAATGTGGGGATACTAGAGCCGTTGCCAGCGGCGAACGCCGAGTCGGCAGGCTGATTCGAGCGCGACCCGAGAATTGTGCACTTTTCGCTTTCTATGGCGACGCACTCTCGTTACAGCAATTCATGCGCACGGTAAGGTTCGATCCGTCAAAAACGCAAACAAAGGCCGGACTGATTGAAGAAATCCGTTGAGCCAAGCGGGATCACGAACGCTCTTTGAAAGAGTAAAGCATCGGCGCGTCTAGGGCGTTTGCGGCGTCCGGAGCCCGGCTCCCGGGCAAATTAAGGTTCGACGATGCGGCGGATGCGGGCGGCTTTTTCGGGCGAGAGTTCGTTTAGCTCGGCTTCGGTGACTAGGCCGTCGGCAAGCAATCTGGCGAAAACGACAATCAAGACCGAATAGCGGTAATCGAAAAGTTCGTCGGTCCTTCTGCGTTCTTCGGAAAGATAATCGTGGATGCGCCAAATGTCGGGCGGATCTACCGCAGCGGCGATCATGCCTTTCAGTTTGTCGCGGATCGAGTGGCACTGTCGCCTGTAGGCTTTGTCAAAAATTCTTCGCGCGACCTTTTTCTCTGCATGAGACCAGGCCGGTTCCGTCCGGAAGTATCGCTCAGCACGGGTGGAAGCATCGTTTTGATTTTGAGGCATGGTGATACACCTGCTCGGTAAGTAGCTGAGACACAGATTTTAATTCCACGGTTCGCGCAAGCCAAGTGATTCGTGAACTGGGGCGGCAGCGTCGCCGCTAATGGACGTCGTGTGGCTGTCTATACAGGTGTGCGCAATTCTGATTAACTGAAAGTCATGCCACCGGGAAGGTAGCGCTACACGATGCGAAAGAGCGAAGCGGCGAGGTATGCGCGATGGAGCGCGGCAGTGGCGCTGGTATTCGTGGGGCTGACGGTCGGGGTGTATTTGAAGCGCGGATGGACGCGGCATATCGAGCGCAAAAACGCACCGCCAGCGGCGCCGATCGACGTCGAGCGGCAATCGAGTGGCTTGACCTTTTCAAAAGGAGAAGGAACGCGAAAGATTTTTACCGTCGAGGCGTCCAAGTCGATTGATTTTAAGGGAGCCAACGCGAGCGACCTGGAGGGCGTGAAAATCACCATCTTCGGCAAGGAAGGAGCGCGGCACGACACCATGGAAACGCACACGTGCCGCTATACGAAAGACAGCGGAGACATATCCTGCGCCGGCGACGTGGAAATTATTCTGATGAGCGCCGACGAATGGCAGGCGGCAGGCGGAAAACCAGGCGCCCCGGGAACCATGAAAATCGAAACGCGAGGCGTATCGTTCAACCGGACCAGCGGAGAAGCAACCACGGATGAAGTCGTGCGTTTTTCGTTTGCGAATGGAAGCGGCCAGGCGATCGGGGCGGCGTACAACTCAGAAGAGGGAACGCTACGCTTGCAACGGGACGTGAAGCTGAAATTGGATCAGCCGGCCGCGGTTGGCGCAAAGGGCGCAATATATGCAAAAACCACGCTGGCGCCCAAGCGGGAGCCGGTCGAGGTTACGGGAACGCGCATGGATTTTTCACGGAATAACGGCACGATATATCTGTCCGGACCGACTGAGGCGAAGACCCAGACGGAGCGGTTAACGGCCGCGGCTCTATTGCTGGAACTAGATGGGAATTTTCACGCCCGGCGATTGATCGCGCAGTCGAACGGCAAAGATACGTTGCCGGAATTTAGCGCGGCGAAGGGAGCCGGAAAACAGAGATTGTCAGCGGAGGAAATTACCGCGACGTTTGCTCCCGAAGGCTGGCTGACGCACGCCGACGCCAAAGGACAAGTGAGCGGAGAGTCCGGGCAAGGCGCAGCACGACAGACCTTCAAAGCGCAGAGCGCTTCGATGGAAATGGTGCCCGGACACAATACGCCCAAAATGTTGGTGCTAAGTGGGAGTGTAGACGCTCGCACAAACACTGGCGCAAAAGGATCGCGCGGCGGAGAAACCCAGGATACTCGAAGGCTGACGGCGGATGAGTTGCGCCTGACATTCCTGGAAAAGGGCCCGAAAACGGGCCTCGAAAAGGGCGGCGCGAAAGGTTCGAAGCTGGCGAGCGCGGATACGACGGGCGCAGGCCGGATTGAGTGGAACGAAGCCGGAAACCCGAGCACGAGACCGTCACAGACGGTGCTGCAAGCTAACCAATTGGGAATGAGATTTGATGCCAGCGGAAGAGCTTCGCGGCTGGATGCCAAAGGAAACGTGCGGACCGAACGCAGCGCTGCGGATGCCGAGAAACAAACGGCAACGGCGAAAAATGGATTTGTGGAATTGCAGGAGCAGGGTGGATGGTCGCGGATGGAATTGAGCGAAGACGTCAAGCTGAATCAGGGATCGCGATCTGCGCGGGCGGATCATGCGGTGTTCGAACGCGCGCAGCAAACCGCGACATTAACGGGCCACGCTACGGCGAGAGATGCGACGAATTTGACGTCGGCGCAGAAGCTGACGTTTTGGCAGACCACGGGTGACGTACAGGGCGAAGGCGGCGTGCGTTCCTCTGATTTGTCGGCGCGCGGCAGTGCTGTTCATCTTGCGCCAGTGGCTGCGAATGTGAGCGCAGACCACTTGAGCGGAAATTCGAAAAGCGGCCGGGCGCTGTACACGGGGCACGCCAGGCTGTGGCAGGGCGATTCGGTGTTGGAGGCGGAGTCGATCGAGTTGTTGAAGAACGAGCGGATGATGAATGCGGCGGGGAATGTGCGGGCAGTTTTTCCGCAGGCGCCGGGAAGTGCGGCGGCTACTACAACAAATTCCGCGAAGCCCAAGCCACTTGTACTCTGGCATGCGCAGTCGGCCAAGTTGACTTACTGGGATCAGCAGAATCGCGCGCAGCTGGAGCAGAATGTAGTGGTGCAATCAGCGGACCAGAAGATCAGCAGTGCGTTATTGGATTTGTACTTCACGCGGGCGAACGCTGCCGGCAACGGCGGCGCTGTAACGGCAAGTACCAGTTCCAATGCCAGTTCGGCCGGTGCGAGTTTGGCTGGGGCGCAACAGATCAGCCGCGCAGTGGCCGCGGGCGGCGTGACCGTGCAGCAAGGCGAGCGGCGAGCGACAGCAGACCACGGTGAGTATACGGCAGCGGACGGGAAATTCGTTATGAGCGGCGGAACGCCAACGATTTTTGACGCCTCGGAGGGAACGACAACGGGTCATCAATTGACCTTCTTTTTAGCGGATGCTACGATCATCGTAGATTCAGAAAATGGATCGCGCACGCTGACAAAGCACCGAGTCGAAAAGTGAATTGACGAGGAATGCTGAAGCTCCAGGCTATAGAGTTAAGCAAGTCGTACCGGGGCCGCAAGGTCGTAGACGACGTTGGGCTGGAGATTGGGCAGGGCGAGGTCGTTGGGTTGCTGGGGCCCAACGGCGCCGGTAAGACCACTACTTTCTACATCTTAATAGGTCTTGCCCGGCCAGATTCCGGCCGCGTTTTGCTGAACGGCGAAGAAATTACGGATCTTCCGATGTATCTTCGGGCCCGCAGCGGGATCAGCTACCTTCCACAGGAACCCTCCGTCTTTCGCCAGCTCACGTGCGAACAAAACCTTCTGGCGGTACTGGAAACACTTCCTCTCAGTCCCGAGCAACAGCGCGACCGTTTGGAAGAACTGCTGGTGCAGATGGGGTTGGAGACGGTGCGGACGAGCAAGGCGTATACCTTATCGGGCGGCGAACGGCGAAGGTTGGAGATTGCGCGGTCACTGACGCTCGAGCCTTCGTTCATTTTGCTGGATGAACCCTTTTCTGGTATTGACCCGCTGACCGTAAAAGACCTGCAGGAGATCATTCGCGGCCTGGCCCAGTCCGGAATCGGCGTGCTGATCACGGACCATAATGTGCGAGAGACCTTGACGGTAACCGACCGAGCGTACATCCTGAAAAGTGGCAAGATTTTCCGCAAGGGGCGGCCAGAGGATTTGAGCAACGATCCCGAGGTGCGCCGGGTGTATCTGGGCGATCATTTCCGCCTGAACTAACAGGCACAGAAAGAAGCCGGCTTTTACGGAAGCTGGCGTTCAAATAATGGTGGAAGGAACGTTCTGGCGAATATGGCTTGGCAAGGGCTCAAACTCAACTTAAAGGTGGCGCAGAAGCAGATCCTCACGCCTGGCCTGGTGCAGATGGTCAGCGTGCTGGCGCTCAATCGCCTTGAGTTGAAAGAGATGATCAACACGGAGATGGTGGCCAATCCGGTACTGGAAGAGCTGAGCGAAGAGCCCACCACCACCGACAACTACAGCGACGAAACCTTTCTGAAAGCCGAAACGGAAAAGCTCCCGGAGAAAAAGGAAGCCAATCCGTTTGATGAATTCGATGTCGGGAGTTTTTTTAACCAGTATCTGGATACCGGCGGTGACGGCGGGCAGTCGCAGGAGCGGGAAATTTCGGAACGGCCCTCGTTTGAGAAATTCTTATCGTCGCCGGCTGGACTTTCCGAACATTTGAACTGGCAATTGAGCGTGACCATCTGCTCAGACACGGTGCGCGAAATTGCCGACAACATCATCGGCAATCTGGATGAAAACGGCTATCTGACCGCTTCGAACGAGGAATTGCTGCAGGATGGGAAGTACACGCAGGATGATCTGGATGATGCGCTGGCGGTGGTGCAGGATTTCGACCCCATCGGTGTCGGCGCGAGAGATTTGCGGGAATGCCTGCTGCTGCAACTGCACGCCTTTGATCCCACCAATACGCTGGCCTACCAAGTAGTGTCGGAACATTTGAAGCAGGTGCAGGCCAATCAGTTGAAAGAGATTGCGCGCGCGTTGAACCGTCCGATCGAAGTGATCAAGCGGACGCTGGATGTCATTAAAAAGCTCGATCCGCGGCCGGGACTACGCTACAACAAGACGGAACCGCGCCTGGTTGAGCCGGATGTGTATTTCCGAAAGGTTGATGGCGCCTGGGAAGTTTTCTTGAATGAAGACGACATGCCCCAGTTGCGGCTAAGTCCGACCTATCGCAGATTGCTGGCCCGCGATGCCGCCGATCGCGAAGTACGCAACTACGTGAAAGAGCGGTTCACGGCGGCGATTCAACTGCTGAAAAATATCGAGCAGAGAAAGCACACCATTTTGCGGGTTTGCCAGTCGATCATCGCGCGCCAGGGAGAATTCCTGGACCATGGCCCGGACGCGCTGAAGCCGATGATGATCAAGGAAGTTGCGGAAGAAGTGGGCGTACATCCCTCGACGGTGAGCCGCGCGGTGGCCAGCAAGTACGCGCACACACCGCAGGGCGTCCTCGAATTGCGCTCGTTCTTCAGCGAATCCGTGAACGGGCCGGAAGGCAGCGGAATGTCCCTGCTGACGCTGAAACGGCTGGTCAAGAAAATGATTGAAGATGAAGATTCCACCAAACCGCTGACCGACGACCACATCGCGCAAAAATTGGAAGATGCGGGCATCCACGTGACCCGTCGCACCGTGGCCAAGTATCGCGAAGACATGCGCATTCCCAGCACTCACCAGCGGCGAGTAAAAAGCTGAGCCCTGCCTTGAAAGCGAAACCCCGAGCAAAACGGGATTCGAAACAGCTCGTAATCCTGACCGGACTTTCCGGTTCCGGCAAAAGCACCGTGTTGAAAGCGTTTGAAGATATGGGTTTCTACTGCGTGGACAACATGCCGGTAGAGCTGATTCCTATTTTTGCTGAATTGCATGCGGCCGGCGAAGGCGACTTCAGCCGTGCGGCGCTGCTGGTGGACGCGCGTGAGGGAGCGCAACTGCAAAAGCTGCCCGGGCTGTTGATGCACCTGCGCAAGGACCATCCGATTTCTCTGGTGTTCATTGAAGCGCACGACGACGCGCTGCTGCGCAGATACAGTGAAACGCGCCGGCCGCACCCACTGGGAAAAGATTATTCGGTGCGAGAAAGTCTGCTGCACGAGCGCGAGTTGATGGCGCCGATCCGCAAGCTGGCGGACGTGGTGATCGACTCAACGCAGTTCAACGTGCATGAACTGCGCAACTTCATTACCCGGAGCTTCAAAAGTCCTGACCGCCACCCGATGCTGATCTCGGTGGTGAGTTTCGGCTACAAATACGGAGTGCCGGTCGACGCGGACTTGATCTTCGACGTGAGATTTTTGCCGAATCCGCACTTTGTGCCGGCATTAAGAAAATTTACCGGCCGCGACACGAAAGTGCGGCGCTTTATTCGCTCTTTTCCTCAAACCGGAGAATTTCTTCGGCGCATGGAGAGCCTGCTGGCGTACCTGATGCCGCATTATATCGAAGAAGGTAAAAGCTATCTGACGATCGCTTTCGGATGCACCGGCGGAAAGCATCGCTCGGTGATGCTGGCCGAAGAGATCAAAAAGGCCCTCGAAAAACGAAAGTACGCAACGAAAGTGTTTCATCGCGATATCGATAAGTAGCACACGCAATGCAGTCGCTCGGGCAAACTTGACACATCCCTCTACGGGCGAATAGCGTTAACTATTGCCGTTCAGGCAAAGGATTTCAGCGCGTTGTATTTAAGTCCGTATTTTTTCTGCGGGAGCGAATAGTTTGGCATCAGTGATTTCACCCCAATTGAAGCGGCTGCTGGCATTGGTTCGGCCATACCGGATTTCAATGGTCTTTGGCGTGATCTTCCTCGCCGTCTCGGGTATTTGTGAAGCAATAATTGCGCTGATGATCCGGCCGATCATTGATCGCGTGCTGACTCCTTCTGCGCCGGATTCCAACGTTCTGCTGTTTACGTTTCCTCATCACGGTCCCGCCGTATATCTAAACCGCTTCTTTCCGCACAGCATTCACAACGTATGGGCAGTCGTATCCATCTCGATGCTGGTTGTGTTCTTCGCTAAGTCTGTGGCCGAATTTGGCGGAGGCACGTTGATCCAGTACGTCGGCCACCGTGCGATCACCGATCTTCGGAACGCTCTCTACGGCAAAATTATCCGCCAGCCAATTGGATTTTTTCAGCATCAGCCGACCGGGCGGGTGATGTCGGCGGTGATTAACGACGTTGAGCGGGCTCGCCCTGCGCTTTCGGAATATCTGGCGGATGTTTTTCGGCAAACATTTTTGTTTATCGCCTTCGTTGCCGTGCTGCTCAGTTCGGACTGGAGAATGACACTGGGCTGTGCCGTTTTTCTTCCGCTGGTGCTCTGGCCCGTGGGCAAGCTGGGCCGCAGTATTCGGCATTCGGTACAGAGCAGCCAGACAAAGCTCGGTGAACTGAATCAGATTCTGCAGGAAACCGTTGGCGGCAATCGGATTGTCAAGGCATTTGGCATGGAGGATTTTGAGGCAAGAAAATTCCGCAGCGCTGCCGCGCGATTGTTGCGGGAGACGATGCGCTGGGTAAGCGCGCAAGTGGTTACATCGCCTCTTATGGATTTGCTGCAACCTGTCGTCATCTCACTTTTACTGTTGTACGCGCGCGATAAGATCCGCCTGCAACAAATGACTGTCGGCTTGTTCTTTACTTTTGTGTATGCGCTTTTCAAGTCATACGAGCCGGTAAAACGCATGGGCTCTGTCTATCAACAATTCCAGCAAGCCCAAGGAGCCACCACACAGGTATTTGCATATCTGGACCTGGCAGAAGAAGAACGCGATGCCGCTGGAGCGGTACCTTTTCCGGAATTTTCCCGTGAAGTGGAATTCGAAAACGTAAGCTTTTCGTATGACTCAACTCCCGTTCTTCGCAGCATTAGTTTTCAGGCCGGTAAGGGTGAAATCGTGGCGTTTGTCGGTTCTAGCGGAGCGGGTAAGACCACTCTGGTGAATCTGATTCCGCGATTCTATGAGCCGACAGCTGGAACAATTCGAATCGATGGTACCGACATATGCACAGTGACGCTGCGCTCCTTGCGCGAACAGATCGCCATGGTCACGCAGGAAAATATTCTGTTTCACGATACGGTGTGGAACAATATTTCCTACGGGCTCGGCAGCGTGCAAAGGGACCGAGTGATCGCCGCGGCGCAAGCGGCGCTGGCCCACGATTTCATTCAGGAACTCCCTTTGGGTTACGATACTGTTATCGGCGAGCGAGGGACGCGGCTCAGCGGAGGGCAGCGGCAACGCATTGCCATCGCGCGAGCCATCCTGAAAGATTCACCCATTCTGATTCTGGATGAAGCTACTTCGGAACTCGACGCCGAATCCGAAATGTTTGTACAAAAAGCCCTGGCGAATCTAATGGTTGGAAGAACGACATTCGTAATCGCACACCGCCTGGCCACGATTCGGCGCGCCGACAAAATTCTGGTGCTGGAAGAAGGCCAGATTCGCGAAATGGGAACCCACGCCGAGCTTATGACCAGGGCCGGAACGTACGCGCGGCTGCACGATTTGCAATTCGCCGACGACGAAATGGCCGCCCCGGTTCAAACGAGTTTGCGCCCACTGCCCTCCACGAGGAATCCGATATGAGCGAAAAGAGCGCAGTGCAAACAAAAAAGACGGAATGTCTCTCGATGACCGGCTACGCGCAATCCAAGGGCGGAGCCTTGGGCTGGGATCTTCGCGTAAGCGTGAAGAGCGTCAACCACCGTTTCCTCGACTTGAAAGTGCGCTTGCCGGAGGGCTTTGATCTGTACGAGTTGCGCCTTCGCCAACTTGTCCGCGAACGAATCCATCGCGGACACATTGAGGTTCACGTCAGTGTCGAACCAGGCGTTGCGACTCCGATCCAGGTAAATAAAGATTTGGTAACGAATTATTTGCGGGCGGCGGACGAACTGCGTTTCCAGACGTCGGTTTCCGCCGCGTTGGATGTCGTAGCGCTGCTGCGGCTCCCCGGCGTGATTGGTGGACTCGCCCCGGCATTGCCGGAGTCCGAAGAAGAACAGGAAAAGCTCGGCCGCGAATTGGAGCGTTGCCTGCTCGACGCTTTGGGAAAGTTGGATGAGATGCGCCGAGCGGAAGGGCGCCAGCTGGCGCAGGATCTTCGCGCGCGGTTGGCACGAATCAGCGAACAGACCGAACAAGTGCGTGTGCTGGTCGTTCAGTTGCGGCCGGCCTTCGCGCGGCGGTTAGAGTCGCGGCTGAAAGATTTGCTCAGTGCGACGGCTATCGATCCGGCGCGCATCGCGCAGGAAGCAGCGATGCTTGCGGAGCGCAGCGATATCAGCGAAGAGCTGGACCGTCTGCGCAGCCATCTTTTGCAATTTGGGAAATTGTTGGATGGCGCCGGCGAGCTCGGGAAAAAACTGGATTTTCTTCTGCAGGAAATGCATCGCGAAGCCAACACCATGCTTTCCAAGACGCCGGGCGTCGAGAGTGAAGCGCTGAAAATCACCGGCATCGGCCTTGAAGTGAAAGCCGAAATTGAAAAATTGCGGGAACAGGTACAGAACATCGAATGAGTGATGACCGGGTTCTCGCGCCGCTGGTTTTAATTGTCTCAGGCCCGTCGGGATCGGGGAAGTCCACGCTGGTGCAACGCTTGTTGCAGATGCCGGGAACCATGGCCTCCAGATCGTGTACCACTCGGATGCGCAGGGCGACTGAGGCCAGCGGGAAGTGCTATGATTTCGTCACCAATGAAGAGTTTGAAGCAATGGTTTCGCGCGGAGAATTTCTCGAATACGCGCGAGTCTTCGGCAGACATTCCTATGGCACACCGAAGAAATGGCTCGAGGAGTCACGCGCCAAGGGTTTAGACCTGGTCCTGGAAATTGACGTACAGGGAGCCGCGCAGGTAAAAGAGAAGCTGCCGGAATCGGTGGCTATCTTCATACTGCCGCCTTCGCGCGCGGAACTGGAACGCAGGTTGCGCAGTCGCGGGCAGGATTCCGACGAAGAAATTGCGCGGCGATTGGCCAGGGCCCGCGACGAAATTGAAGCGTTTGGAAAATATTACGATTTTTGCGTCGTGAACCAGGACGTGGAACAAGCGGGACGCGAACTAGTAGCGATCTTGACTGCGGTGCGCTGCAGCAGACCGCGGCGGCGCGGCCGGGTGGAAGAACTTCTGGCATCATTTGGAGGGAAAGACTGAAATGACCGTGCAGACGAAAGCTCCGGAGAGCCAGTTCGCGTATGTAGTATTAGCGGCTCGGCGTGCACGCCAGATTATGGCGGGGGCGCCGCCGATGTTGGAAAATCCGCGAACACTGAAACCTACGCGCGTGGCCTGCGAAGAAGTAAACAGCGGTTTGATTGAATACGAATTCAATCCCGGTAAATCCGTGGATGAGGATAAGGACGGCGTCAAGCGGCGCAAGTAACGCCGCGCGAGAATTCCATGCGCATCACTCTTGGCGTTACCGGCGGAGTGGCGGCCTACAAAGCGGCCGAGCTGGTGCGCCGCCTGCAACAGGA
>WNFR01002298.1_pt1 | contig 31155 bp, 40 predicted proteins | sample 5400221 | NCBI WGS metagenome assembly WNFR01 (sample SAMN13153357, study PRJNA577476) | soil metagenome | isolation source: 40 cm soil under Madrone tree | place: USA:California | collected 2016-06-14
CCTCTAATGGCGACGTTTGCGGTGCAACTTCCCCCAGTCACGGAACCATGGACAATCTCACACGGAAGACCGCCGACAGAGCCCCTCTTGTGCACAGCTAATGCCTTCCAAATAGCACTTGCGGCATAACCCCCGCAAGCAGGCAACAGTTTTGGATCGCCCCACTGGGCGGGATATCCTAGGTCCTGAGAAAGGAGTGCGACAGGGTTTGGATATGGAGAAGTCCCGTGTATATAAGACCACCGTTTTGAGCGGATGGCGCGAAGAACGGCGACGATCCGGTCGTCTATATTTGCCAAAGAGCTTATCCTAAAAGTGATGTGTTAGCGTGAGAGTGCATGGTTGGTGGACGCCCTACCACTTGACATAGGAACGGGGTAGCCTACGAAGAAATTACTTCTTGGTTCGGTTGAAACATGAGGGACGTGGAATACGCACCGGTCGGGCTCGTAGAAAAAGCACCACATGATCCTACAGCCAGTCAGCGGTTTCGTGCGAAAATAGAATTGGAGGCGCGGACCCTGCACTGCTTGCCCAGAAAGCCAGGGCGTCAAGCTTTGTGGTAATGCTCAAGCGGCGCTTTCTTTCCTGTTTCTTCTCGTGTCCAGCACGCTTAAAGACGATCCTCTGAACCAACGTATCAAGGGCGCGGACCAAAACAAGCAGGGTCAAGTCGAGTGTTGCTGAGGAACGTCCTCGTCGTTCGGTTGCGTGTGTCTGGGCGATGGGCACGGTGCAGGGGATAGGAAAGTCTACTTTGCGCGTTTGGACGGAGAAACGTCGAGTCTGCAGAAGGGTGATGGCTGTGAGGGAGGCTAGGGCATTGCATGCGAAGGTTTTTTGCCAGGGCTTGAGACGCGCCAGGAATCTTGAAGGGTCACCCCCGCCGCTTTTTCGAGGTGCCTTGGTCCATTTCCGTTCTAGACGTTTCCAGAGAAACTCCAGGCAGGAACCGCCTCCGATCGCAACCGTGATGGCGAACGGGAAGCTGGTGAGACTCAACTCACCCAATAGGATTGATTTGAGACGCGAAGGCAGACCAATGGCGTTTGATTTTGAAGAGGCTAGCAAGGATAGCAATACAGGACCTAGGGATAGAGAAAGAGCGAGAGAATAAGTCCTGATAGCAGTCTGTAGAGGGTGGTCATTTGGCAAGTTGAGGTCTCTAAGCCGAGTGGACATTTGTTGTAAGAGTCGTTTAGGACAATACACTATATTATATACTATCTGCCGCCTAACATGTGATACTCGTACCAGATACTCGCCTGTAACTCCAAAACTCAACAATTGGCTCATCAGATTGCGACAATCCTACTGGGATCCCAGCAGAATTCAACATCTTCAAAAACTCCACACGTGACTCTGGGTAAACGAACAGCTGAATCAACTCTTCAATCTGTGCAATGGTCTCAGCCCCGTCAATGGACGATCGCATCACGGCCACCTACATGGTCTCGCACAACAGCTGCAAGGTTATCTCTTTGCGTCCCTTCTAGTGTCAAAGCGTTTGTAGTTGCTTCCCGCTCACAAGTTGGTGAATATTCGTCTTCACTCCACACCTTCCTGTGTCGCGTTTGAGGGGGTACACCGAGCCATTCTCTCCAAAGTTCTAATCTCGTGCCGTCCCTGTTCCAGCGCACCATAAATTGGTGAATCCTAATCCAATCCTTGGGATCGCCGCTCCACACCGTGGCCTTCGCCGCTTCCAGTTCCAGAACACCATCGTCAGGTGCGACAGAATATCGAGTCGACAGCGAAGTAATGGCAGGACTTCGGCCATTTCCATAGTCGCTTTGCTCGCTAGGATGTGCCGGTCGCATCATAAGGCGCAGCCATCTTCTGCGACGCACCAAGCCTCTTGCGCTGAGCGTACCGGGCTCCGGGCACCACTTATGACGACGAAAGTACCAATTATACTCAAACCCGTCATAATGGACTTGGCCTTCGCGGCGCATATCGACCATCCATGCCCTGGATACCCACTGCCAGTTACCATCGGGGAGGGGGTAGTCATGCAATGACACATGAGGTTGTTTATTCCTCTTGCCGTCAGCCTCAGGGATGGTGAATGAGGGTGGATCATGCGGAAGTAATCCAAGACGGGAGTAGTATGGCGTAGAAAAAATTGTGAGTCTGAAATAGAACACACGATGGGTGTTCTTTGATGTATGGGACGGAAAGAAAGCTCGCACCCCCTTTGGTTCTCATAAACCACTGCCCACCTGTAGATATCTTGGTGAATGTTCAAATCGTCGACAGCGTCGTTGAGATCGATTTCTGTGAGGGTTGCATCGTCCGGGAGTGTGGGCTGGTCTGAAAGTATCCTTGACCTTCTTCCCGGCCACCAAGAGCTCAAGTTGGGAATGCGAGGGAGGCTGAGATTGGGAGTAGGATGCTTGTTCTTGATGAGCCGTTTACGTGCCAAGTCTACAGCAGAGGTGTCCTCTGACCTGAGGGGTGGTGGTTCTGCTTGCATGGTGGTGGTGGCATGACTGGGCCATTCATTGATCTAAATGACATCAAAATCAGGGACAAGCCAGCCTAGCGGTCCGAATCCATGCCATTGTCACTCGCGCTCCAACACCAACGCGCCCTCTTTCGTGCGTATCCCAGGCTCACCCTCGCCCACCGCTTTCGCCCCTACTTCCCTTCATCGCCCCTTTCGTCCCCATATCCCACCATCTGTCCTTCCTGTGCCGCACCGCTCCCAATTCGTTTACTAGCATGTCCCAAGTGTTCCCACATCGAACGTCCACCTCCTGGAGATAAATACGACTATTATGATCTCCTTGAGGCCCCGAAGAGTCCAAACCCATTTGTCGTTAATGAAAGGCGGCTGAAGAATAACTTCCGCCGCGTACAGAGATATGTACATCCTGACTTATGGGCTACCCAAGGCGAGGTACACAATTCCGCGCATTAAAATTCCTGTACCCTCTTCGTTAAATACGTCTCAGGATAAGACTCGAGTGGCTCGCGACCTATCTGGTCTCGTAAACGAGGCCTATAATACCCTTCTGCAGCCCTTGTCACGAATTCAGTATATCCTCTCTCAGCACAATCTCGGCGTATCAGAGACGGACCAGCTAGACGACCCACATCTCATCACAGAAGTTATTGAGATGAGAGAGGCTCTGGAAGACGCATCTTCTGAGAGCGAGGTGGAAGGTATCAAGGAAAACGTTGCCAGTTCGTCCATGGCATTCATTGTACAGACTTGGGTGGCTGATGACACATAGAGAAGATATCAGACACACTGGAGAATATTGAACATGCCGTGCTCATCGAAGATTGGAGGGAGGCGCAACGTGGGGCAGTGCGGCTTAAGTATTTGCGAGGCATCGAGACGGCGGCGCAAAGCGGGGACGACCGAAGAAGCGTTGTCCATTGATCCTTGACAGCTGTGGTGGTCTGGAAGGGGAGGGTGCTGGTGACCGCTCGCCACACTGCTACAGCAACGTCGTACTTTGTTATTGTCGCTCCTTAGGCCTCCTTAGGTCTCACTCGTGTTGCTTTACTCTTCTCTTCGCAAGTTTTAGCGTCGCAAGTTTCTTTCCGACGGCTGGCCGGACCCCTGAGCTTGCCCCTAAGACCAGATGGCCATCGCGCCGCTTTTGGATACGTGTGCAAATGAACTCCGGGAGGGGATTCTTCATGAGGGGATTCTTCATGGATCTTCATACTAGATTTCATCTCCATTCAATCCCATATTGCATCCGTCCCGAAAATAATCTCCACCTGCGGAAGCCCATCGATCTCAAGACTGCTCTATAAGTTCGGAAGTGTTACATATATCCATGTGCATTCTCTTGATCTCATCTGTGTCAACACGTTCCCAGGCTCAGACCCATGCTTGGCCAAGGTGTGAATTTAAGTGCGTGACGGAGGTGTCTTGCTGGAGAGGTTAGGCAATTATGGATTTCAGGATGAAGGTACAGCCTTTATCAATGGGAAATACTTGGGTCTGAGATGTAGGATGACAAAATCAGCAAGATCCAAGACTAGGCATGTGTCGAATGGATAGCATGTGTTCGTGTGGGTAGAGGATTCATCCGAGTCCGAGGTATTTAGATATATAGTACTACCGCCCAGCCCACCGAAGAGCAGCCTTTTCTCTACGAGTACGTATCTACAACATTATGCACCATGCATCACATCTGGATCCCTAAAGCATTGGGCTTGAAGCTTGAAGGGTATGTGTGAGTTAATCGTATCTTGCATCTCGGAATGGTGGCATTTAAGATGTGAATAAGGGGGGCCCTACGAATCGACCTCGCCTTGAAACCTCCGCGTGGGAGCCAGGGCGTGTTATCAGTCGACTTGTCGTCATGAACACTGAACAAAGTCGCATGGGAGATCCTTCCTGTATTTTTGCCCGAGGCGCTTAAGCACCTTTTGAGCGACATCTGGGTTGGCTTGCCAGGCGGCACTGAGTCGTCAATTCAACACTGAAAGTAGCGTAATAGAATTCTAAAAGAATCCTGTTTTTCATCTAGGCTTGGCTGAGACGCATGCAGTGGATCGCCGGACCAGGTGGAGTTTTGAACGATACTGCCACGCAATACTCATTTCCGGCAATCCCCGAGCAGTAGGTCAACCCAAACCACTGTTCATATTCATTGACTCAAGAATCACCTTCGCATCAGAAAGGGTCAGATATCTTTTTTCGGTTTAGAAGTGGGAAATCTGGGGTCCGTCGCAGGTGGAAACCTCGGAGTCTCTTGCTGGTACAGTGAGTCTGCTTTGCATCAGTACACATTCATGCCGGGTTGATCGTCCTTGTTTCAGGCATCTGCAGCCCCGCTACGGATGCGCCTCGCTTCCGTCTTTCGACAGAGGCTACGTCCCGTGCAAATCGGCCGCCACACTATTGAGCCTCATAGCCCACTAGTACTTTCACAAAACGAACGAAAAAGATCATCTCCTACAGAGGCGCACCACATTTCACGCCGTCATATCTCTGGATATCCATTCAACGTGGATTCCTCCCCTATTCATCTGGCGAAAGTCCCTCGATCTGATTCGGCGAAAACACCTCAGGAGGCGATGCGTGCGTTTGCTACTTCGCCCAAAAGACACTCGTCTGGTCTGCATGCTGGCCGTTACGGCCACCGTTCTGGAAGGCATGCGAAAGCCAAGGTACCGGGAGGGTCGCCATTTCACAGCGCGTCAATTCATGCCTTGCCACGAGAGAATGATCCTATTCATGATGCCGAATATATCGTCCGAGTTTTCCAGAAAGTACCCTTGAAGAAAGTTTGGGAAGAAAATCCGAAGTCACCACTCTGGAATTTTCTTCACCAGGTTGGAACTCACCCTCCGACTTATCACCATGTCGAAGTCAGCTTACATGGCAAGCCTGGTTGGAGGCAAGTGTAGTGTATATCCTTTCGTACTTTCTTGATTAATCTTCGCAGAGCGACAGTCAAAATACAGCTGAGTGGCGAGGTTACTATCACTGGTACAGGCGATGCGATCAAAAAAACGGATTCCGAGCAACTAGCAGCTCTCTCGGCCTTGCATCAACTCAATGCACTCGGAAAGGCAGGTGGCCAAATCTTTTCCCGCATCATCTTACTCACATGTCTGTTTGGATTCTCGAGCAGCTAGACCCTCCGGAAAAGGTAGCCGGGATTTCCTCAGGCGCTGAGACTCAGCCAATCAAGTTGTCCGATGGGACCATAGTAACTTATGAACGATCCCGCCAATTCATGGATTATTACTGTCGTTGCTTTGCTTTTGGAAAGCCCGAGATAATTTATAACGAGCTCAAAGCACCTCGCGGTCAAAACCCCATTTGGGAGGCTGTAATGAATGTTGGAGGTCGTTGCATCGGGATTGGAACTGGCTCAACCAAGAAGTCTGCCCACACAAACTGCTACCTCGATGTGACACAATACCTTGAAAGCTGCGATCGGGAACTTTGGGAGATTTTTTCAAAGGAAGTCCCAGAAGGCAAAGATCTTGGTAGAGCACCTAAAGTACTTTTCCAAATGAGCGAAGGTCTCGAAGACGAAGTCCGGGATCTATGCACAGACATTCGGAAAAGCACACTCTATCAAAACCGGCCATCCGCTTCATCTCATCCTTTAACCTCCTCGAATCCACCAACCTATCATGGGCCGAGTCTACCACTATCCCCCGAACTTCACGCGGCTAAGTCGGAGCGTCTGTACGAGCGAAGAAAAGCCTACCTCGACAATCCCTCGCTAGAATCCATCCGCTCGTCGCGCAGTTCGCTACCTGTCTATACTTGCGCGGATGACATCCTCAGCCACATCCAAAATAACGAAGTCACTATCTGCATGGCGACTACTGGTTCTGGTAAAACGACCCAAATTCCTCAACTCATCCTCGACGACTATATTGCACGGGGTGAAGGCGCTTCTTGCAATATAATCTGTACTCAACCGCGCCGCCTTGCAGCCATCAGCGTGGCCGAGCGCGTTTCCAGGGAAAGAAGTGAAAAAATTGGCATTGGGTCTATTGGCTACCAAGTGCGCTTTGAGGCCAAATTACCGGAACCACATGGCTCGATCACGTTTTGCACCACTGGCATCTTTCTGAAGCGTATGCAGTCTGCTCTGCAGGATAATGGCTCCTGGGGCTACCTCGACTACGTCACCCACGTCATCGTGGACGAAGTCCACGAACGAGATGTCGACACCGATCTTCTATTAGTTGTGCTGAAACGGCTTCTAGCGGAGCGAAAGCTCAAAGGGAAACCTCTCAAGGTTGTACTCATGAGTGCTACAATAGACCCCACTCTTTTCCAGCAGTACTTTTCGGATGAACAGGGCAGACCATCAAAAGTTATCGAAGTTCCTGGGCGGTCTTTCCCTGTTGAACAGCGTTTTCTGGATGACTTCATTTCTGATCTCACTTCCGACCCTCATGCACCTGCAGTGTTGGGAGATGAAAAGGTTTTCAAATATCTTCATCGAGAGCTTGGTCCTCAAATCTTTTCGGCTCTATGCGGCCATCTCCAACCCGCATCGGCCAAGCGTCTTAATACCGAAACTGAAGGGACCCGTGAAGATGACCTCGAACTTCCGTATCCCTTGATTGCCCTCACCGTTTGTCATGTTCTTCAAAAATCAGACAGTGGACATGTTCTTGTGTTTCTCCCTGGTTGGGATGACATTCAAGCCCTAAATCGACAACTGCTGGAGCGTATCTTGGCCCTCCCTCTGTATGACCCCAGCAAATATTCCATTCACCTACTCCACTCCTCTATCCCGGTTGCCGAACAGCAAGTTATCTTTGACCCCCCGCCTGCTGGCGTCCGCCGTATCATTCTCTCGACCAACATAGCTGAGACATCTGTGACAATTCCCGATGTCGTCTTTGTCATCGATTCTGCCAAGGTCAAAGAGCAGCGGTATGACCCTACTCGTCATATGTCTTCCCTAGTTTCTGCCTGGGTCGGGAAATCCAACCTGAAACAACGTGCTGGACGTGGCGGTCGACACCGCCCGGGAGAATACTACGGCATCCTCGGTCGCAGGAGAGCAGAAAGTTTGCATCCATATCAAGTTGTGGAGATGAAACGTGTGGATTTAACCAACGTTGTGATGCATGTAAAGGCATTAAACTTCCCGGGAATGGCAGTGGAAGAGGTTTTGGCTGCTTCCATTGAGCCTCCTGCGCCAGATCGCATAAAAGCGGCTATGTCGGATTTGGAGATGGTCGGAGCCATTGACAGTGTGCAGAACCTGACCTCACTTGGTCGGGTGCTGCTCCAGCTTCCAGTTGACGTTCAGGTTGGCCGACTCGTGCTTTACGGGAGTTTCTTCCGGTGTCTAGACCAAGCTTTGACCCTCGCAGCCCTTATGACCAACCGCGAACCTTTTGTTTCGCCGATGTATCGCAAGGTTGAAGCTGCTACTGCTAAAAGTTTTTGGTCCCCTACCGAGTTCCGGTCTGATGCCCTCGCTGCGTTGCGGGCGTACAACGACTGGTGGGCCATGCAGAGTCGAGGTGAATATGTCTCCGCGAATAAGTTCTGCTCCGATAATTTCCTTTCGAAACCCACGTTGCTTATGGTCGACCGGATCAAGAAGCAGCTACTGACGTCGCTGCAGCACGCTGGGGTCCTCGATGTCTCGGCGGGTGGAAAAGTCGAGTTGTGGGGACGGGGTTCGGGAGTCACTGTGCCTAGCGAGCTCAATGTCAACGGAGACTCCCAACCGCTATTAGCTGCACTCATCGCTATTGCTTCGCAGCCGAAGTTCGCGACCCGCACAAGTGAAAGCACCTTCCGCACTCAGCTCGATAAGGTGAGTTCTTTTGGTGTCGAAAAATAAGAAGCAGACTTGTTACTCCCCACAGACCACGTTGATACATCCCTCCAGCGTAAACCATCGCAAGCGGGATGTTTTTACCGATACTCAAGAGGGTGGTGTTGTCAGCAAGCAAATCATCGCTTACGTTTCCCCACGCACTGTGACGATCTCTCCACGCGAAGAAAAGGAATCCGAAGATGAAGATGATAGAGAGCAACTCAAGGATTACTCTCTTTCCGCAACGGAGGTAAAGGAACTCGACTACCTAACCGGAGATATTGTCCGTATTTTGAACCGCTATGCTGAAGAGCGGATGGAGGTACAGTCAAGGACCAACTCGAGGCCTGCTACGCCAATGGACTCACCAAGCATGGCGAATGCCAAACTTCTTCTGCCGTTAGGCCCTAGATCGGGTACATCTACGCCATACGCTTATAATTCTCGTCCTGGGACTCCCAGTCGATTGTCTCGTCAATTCTAGGATCACTTAACACATGTAATATTATTATATAAGCCAAAGGGATAATTTGTTATGGTCTCACTGAACTGAGCACGCGAACGCGAGACGCTCGCCTCTTAACTAACACTATACCCTCGTCGTGGCTGTTCTCGTAGCATACGCTTACACAAAATGGCGACCAACATGCGAGGGCTCACGCAAGTATGGTGGCTCGCTTCTTGTGCCCTTCCTCTACTGATGGACTCAGCAAGTTTATTGCAGATATTCGGGGAGCCCGCGTCCGGGACCTAGAGGAGAAGAGAATTAACAAAGAAATGGCAAATATACGAAAGAAATTTAAGGGTGCGTGGTGAACGTTGACCCGGGTTAGGAAGAGAACATATTCCTAATGAGTCAACCGATTAGATGGCAACCTAGACGGCTACCAGAAGAAGAAGTGAGTGCATGGCAAGTTCATGTACCACTGCACATTAAGTCCACACCGTTCTCCTTCAGATATGTTGCGAAGGTTCTCTATACATACATATTGGGTTACAAAGTCGATGTGGGTCATATGGAAGCGGTCAATTTGATCTCGAGCCCCAAATACAGCGAGAAGCAAATTGTAAGTCCTCGTGCCCATTAAGAGAGCGAGACCTCTCACTACGTAGCGGGTTCTTGCAGGGGTATCTTGCTGTAACGTTGTTGATGCACGAGAACTCAGACTTCCTTCGCCTCGTCGTCAATTCGATCCGAAAGGACCTCGATGAGAACAACGAGATTAACAATTGTCTGGCACTTCATGCTATTGCCAACGTCGGAGGAACGGAAATGGCGGAAGCGTTGTGTGAGGATGTCCATAGGTTGTTAATATCACCGTGCGTTCGCGAACGTCCTTACGTCCCTCAGCCTGCTCACTGGGGTTCAGGACTTCTCAAAGCATGGTTAAGAAGAAGGCGGCTTTAACGTTGCTCCGATTGTACCGCAAGCACCCAGATGTAATCCCCGCAGCAGAGTGGGCACTTCGCATCGTTGCCATTATGGATGACATGGATTTGGTTGGACAAGAGCCTGTCCGCACATGCAAGACGCTCACGTCCACTTACAGGGTGTCGTCTTATGTGTTACTACCCTAGTAATGGCGCTCGCACAAGATCATCTCGAGCCTTACGCAGTATGCTATCAGAAGGCTGTGGACCGACTTCATCGGGTAAGCTTTCCTGTGTGTCGTGGGTGGCTACTTGTTATAGCGTTTACAGCTAGTTGTCGAACACGAGTACTCGACAACATATGCGTACTATAAAGTCCCTTCCCCCTGGCTTCAGGTGAAGTTGCTCAGGTTGTTGCAGTATTATTCCCCTTCAGGTAGTTCTTGTTGTGTGACAGTTTCGACCCAACACCTGATAAGTCGTGTAGATGATCCGACCATTCGTACGACTTTGCACCTGGTTCTGGAGACAATTATGAACAACAGCGCAGAGCAGTCCCGGAACATGCAACATAATAACGCGCAACGAGCTGTTCTCTTCGAGGCAATCAGTCTTGCAATTCATTTGGATACCAACTCACCGCTCGTCAGCACGGCGGCGGTCCTTCTTGCTCGGTTTATATCTTCCAAGGAAACGAATGTCCGCTATCTGGGCCTTGATACGCTTGCCCACCTCGCCGCTCGTGCTGACTCCCTTGAGGCGATTAAAACGCATCAAGCTCATGTCATATTATCACTTCGTGATCGCGACATTTCCGTTCGACGACGAGCGTTGGACCTACTTTATAGTATGTGTGACGTAGACAATTCCGAGGTTATTGTCGGAGAGCTTCTCCAATACCTGAAGGTCGCTGATTATGCACTCCGGGAAGAGATGGTATTGAAGATCGCCGTTTTAACGGAGAAATATGCGAGTTCGTATCGATGGTATGTCGATACTATCCTCGAACTCATCAGCGCGGCGGGAGACCATGTGGGGGATGAAGTCTGGTATCGCGTTGTCCAAATTATCACAAACACCGAAGACCTTCAAGCATATGCGGCTCGGGTTGTCTTCCAACGCCTCAAAGCTCCTGCTACACATGAGAGCCTCGTGAAGGTTGGGGGTAGGTTTGCTACTTGACTTACCATGTGTGCTGTTGTAACAATCAATCTAGGTTATGTCCTTGGCGAGTATGGGCATCTGATCGCGAACGATGAAGGCCATAGCCCCATCGAGCAGTTGCAGGTTTTGCACACAAAGTCTCAATTCTGTACCGCTCCTACTCGAGCTCTTCTCCTCACCACGTATATCAAATGGGTCAACGTATTTCCGGAAATCAAAGCTCAGCTGATCAATATCTTCGAGCGTTATCGACACGTCCTTGATTCCGAACTACAACAGCGGGCTTGCGAGTTCTACGCACTGGCTTCGCGGCCCGATGATGATGAGCTTCTCCAAAATGTTTGTGAAGAAATTCCACCTTTCCCACCACGTGAGAGTGCGCTGCTCTCACGTCTGAACAAAAAACACGGGGCGACAGAAGACAAGCGAACTTGGGTACACGGGGGCAAGGACGTCAATCAAGCGGAACCATCACAAACCCTGCTGGCGCTTCAGATGTTTTAGCATCGCTTCAGGGTCTTGACCTTTTCGGACCCGCTGGCGCATCAGGTACAACAGCTCCCCCGACATCGGGAATGCTCACGAGGTCCACTATCGCTCCCCACCTCGCGGTCGGCGTAAACGTGGATCGCTGGTTCGAGAAACTTACATACTCTGACGAAGGCGTCCTGTACGAAGACGTTCAAATTCAAGTTGGCATCAAGTCGCGTTATCAGGGTCATATCGGGCAATTGGCCATTTATATGGGAAACAAGGTCTCCGCCCCTTTGACAAGCTTCACGACCAAACTCGACGTAGACGATCCGGAAGCATTATCTGTCACATTTGCTAAGATGCCTTCCACCATGGTGGCCCCGCGGTCACAGTCACAGCAGATTCTTCACGTTGAGTGTAAGAAGGTCTTTACGACACCACCCATCATGACAGTGTCATTCCTTGCCGGTTCGCACCAGACTATTGCACTACGTCTGCCCGTCGTCCTCACCAAGTTCGTCGAACCGGTCGTCTTGGGTTCTTCGGATTTCTTTGAACGTTGGAAGCTCATTGGTGGCCCGCCCCGCGAAGCCCAAAGTATATTTCCTATCAACCTCACAAGCGGTGGGGAGCTCGACCGCGAAAGACAGCAGCGAGTCATTTCGGGCCAAAAGCTCAGCATCTTGCCTGATGTCGACCCAAATCCCAACAATCTTGTTTGCGCCGGAGTTCTTCACACGTCTAATGACGGCAAGGTCGGCTGTCTGCTACGACTGGAACCCAATCGCGACGCCAAGGTGTGTTGTTGTCTCCTTCAGTTTCTTCTCAGGCGTTTGATATTTGTTGTAGCTTTGCCGGATTACGGTCCGTAGTACATCGGAGGACGTGGTAGGGGAAGTGCAAAGACTTATTCAAAAAGCGCTTTCCGCAGATGCTGCGTCATGACATATTTATGGCCTCCATCTATGCTGGGTCCGCAGGACATGTAATCTATATCCAGACATATCTTCATACATATAACAATATCCCCATTATAAAGACACAGAAATCCCTAAGACACGAGAAGGTGAGTCCAGCTTACTTGCGAGTCCATATATTGCGTAAGAAACTCTTCTTCCGCTCCGGGTTATGTGGACGGAGTGCCTCCACGACTGCCGTTCTTTCTCCCAGAGGGGTATCTTCACGGAACTCGGGAATGGAGTCGGTCGAAATAGATCGCGACGGGTAGTAGGCCCCTTGTCTTTTGCGTGCATGCCAACTATCGCCGTCCTCGTAAGTTTCTAGTGCTGTCGATTCTGTCGACACAGTCACTCTAGACAATGGGAACTCCGGTGAGTTGCGACTACCAGCGCTAGTGTGTAATGCAGGGTCATCCGACATCGCACCAGATGGCGCGGTCTTCGGACGCCAACACGAGGGAGATGTTCTACTGGATTTGCCTAAGGATAAAGGCTGCGGAGGTACGAGGGTTTCGTAACTGATGGAAGAGGACAGAGCGGGGTCGGAAGACGCAAGTGGGTGAGTCGGATTGGACATTGCGACATGGGGGGCCACTTGGTTGCTGACGTCGCTTAGCGCTTGTTTCTCCACGTCGTGACATTGGCTAATTAAGTCTGCGACTATTGGGTCTTGGGGAGGAGGTGAATTCCGAGAATGGCGACTAACTGAAGATGTGATGATAGCAAGATGTCTTGGGATATCGAGAAAATGTGGAAGGTGTGGGATGGCCTCTCTCTGCAGTTCTGACATGCTTCTTTGCCTTTCACGAAGAACTCTAACAGCACGACTTCGTACATGGGTTTCTTCTGATTGTGTTTGGGGTGGCTCCTCGGACCCGGGTGTAGACACCACCAGGATATAATCAAACATCTCTGGTAATCTCTCCTCCAGGAATGACTTCACGCCGCGCATAAAGTCCTCTTTTTGAACCGCCTGAATTACTTGTCAACCATGTCAAAGATCGGCGAATAGATTCCACATACCGCATTCAGATTAGCCAAACTTTGGATCACCTTCGCGATCAAAGTGAGACTTCGTTGAACGGGCAGATCAGGGAGACCTAGAATCCCAAACTCGAATTGATATGATTAGTTCGAGGACCTTCAAACATACCTGGGCATAAACCAAAGAGATGTGGGTGCAAAACGGCTGGCACAATAAATCGCAAAAAACAAAATGCCGACACACTCTGCAGTGGCAGTTCGAAATTGGTGTCTGAATCGGTGTCTGTTTGAAATCGTCGCTCCACCAATTGCCGGATATGTTCGAATAATTTACGCATCTCGCTACCTCACGGTGAGGCGTCACGACGAGGATGGGAGAATTTAGACATACTCAGGGCATTGGTGTCGCACGGAATATATTTGTTCCCAAATTTCTTTACACCAGTGGACGAGAAGGTCGACATTGCGCTCGACATCTTTTGCTCCTTTTGCGTTTCGAAGAGGATCAACTTCGATAGACACATTGTCATGGCAGAGTCGACGTATGGTGAGGCCTATGCTGGCCTCTAGGAAATTCTTCCCATACCAACCCATTAACGATTCGATGGTTTTGGTGAGGACAGTGTTTCCGCGAAATAATGTATGGTGCGCTTTTTCCCATAAAATCCTGGTTCTTCGATGGAGGAGGTCACGAACTCACAGCTCGGCGTCTGGTCGACCTCGCGATCAGCCATTTCGAACACATTGACGAGCAGATTATTCTTGGCAACAGCGATCGAAACTAGTTGACCAGATACTTGCTTCGTCTTGAACTTGCATTCAAGGTCGACCATCCAGTCCAGGTAATTGCGCCGATCGAGCGTCTACACCGGACATAAGTGAGCCGTCAGAAACGTCGTAAAGTTCATACGTACATCCATCACTTTAGTGTATTTGGAGTAAGGCAATACTATTTCCCTGCACATCCGTTCAACGGGGCAATGGAAAAGATCAAAAGAAAACCGACAGACTCGTCCACTTTAAGCTTCAGCCTTAATTGGCCAACCGCAGTGCAAGCAGCTGTCGAACTGCCAAATAGTACAGGAAACCAACCCTCTACATAATCACCGCGCCGAAAGTTTGTCAAGGTGATGCCGACAGTACCGACGACGAACGGTTTCTGCAATTTCTTCTCGCGCCAGACAACAACGGCCAGCTTTTCGAATGGAGGCAGATCTGCGAAAAGAAAACTCTCATGCCAGTCCGGCGAGCCCAGGCTCTTTTTGACAACTGTTCGGCCAGAGAGCACGTTATTGAAGTAGACTTCACAGAAGAGATCCAAGTCCTCTGCTTCGCCGCGCCCTTCCAATTCTCCGGCCGTGCCATTAGAACTGAATTCGGCTGGGCGAGGGACACCGATATTGCGCCCCTGGATACAAGTCAGTTCGACTTGCCTCCAAATGCGGTACGTTCCTCCTCCTTGTATGCGTGACTTGCCATAGAGCTCTGGGGCCGCATATGATCGAAGTAGCGCCATCCAGGTGTTCATGGCTTCTGTAGATGGGAAAGCAAAGTAAAGGGGTTCCGTGCTGTGAGTCGCAGTCCATCGTTGATCTCTGTGCGTCGTTGAAACCCGACGGCTGCAGCTACAGGAGACTGGGAACTCACGCAGAACAGTGTATCCCTATGCAGCCTTTACGAAAAAATAACGATTGGTCGGCGGGGCGAATATCGGTGTGAAACAGCAGGTATAGGTGAACGGACTGAAATAAGATGGCTTCCTGTGCAAGAGTATCGCGCTCGTTGATATGAAAACTGCGGGAGGTTACAAAGGGCTACCTACCTCAAGGTAGACGTTCAACACGCATCCTTCCTCCTCTTCCGTTAGGCGGCACGTAGCCTGCCTCCATTGATCGCTGGTGGTCGTCTGGCCACGGGCTAAGTTCAGCCAACTTGATTTCTCTGAGGGGCACGTCGATAAGAGTTGGCAACAGTCGTCGGTCAACATACCTTTAACCTTTCTTGGATTATCATCGCATAGCATAGACATAGGTCTCGTACTCTCTCTCTTCTCGACCTTCTTGCGCGGATTGGGCTGTTTTTGGAGCGCTGGGTAAGTAGTACAAAACAAAATAAATACGAAGGTACTTTTCGCAGAGCGCCGGCCGCTTGCTTAGAGATGTACACCTCGACAGGAAGAAAAAATTCCCGTGGAACTATGGAGCGTTTAGCATGGCCCTGATTCGCGGGCATGGGTTCATGTACGAAATGTGAAGAGATACGGTTATGATTAGGTTCCCATGCAGAGACGCGGGCGCGAACAACAACAATAACGTAATCCTCGTCTCAGCTCAATCGATTGATTGCAAATAGGACATCAATTAGGGAACCCTAGATGGTTGTAACATCTAAGCGTTACAAGATGGGATATTTTGCGACGAGAACCCGGTAAAGAGAAAGAGCGAACAGGCTCTGAGTGGCGGTTGTCCCCAGCCCCAATGATTAATCTTGTTATGGTAGATCCGTGATTTAACTAGCCACGGTTGGTATATGTAGACGATAAAAATGGAGCACGATCCCCGTCAAGGATCCATACCTCTATTCGTGCGGATTTTTTTTTCTCTAAACGTGAACTTAATCCTCCTTCAGCCTATCAAACACATACCCATTAGCTGTGAACCGGGATCAAATATACAAGGGACAAACCCATGCCCGTTTGCAATCGCATGTCCATTCGTAACTGGTTTCTTGCCCCGAGCCGGCTTTTTATACGTATCAATGTAGAACTTGATGAATAGCAGGAGATAGCTTGACAGTAGCGCACAGCCAAACACAGCAGCAGCCTCAGTCCCATGGCAAGAGCCAAACGTCGGAAGCTGGGGCCAGTAAGTGCTGGCAAAGTACGAATATGCTGTCCGAAACGACGATGTTTGAGTGTTAACTTCATCAATTGAATATTTAACTCACTCCCGAAGTATACGAGGTGCAGGTCAACGACGAACTGAACGATCTGCATGGTGGTTAAGTACTTCTTCCACTGAAAATGAAAGCGTAGATCAGTATCCAAATATCAGCGGCCAAACCAAAGAGAATCGGCTGTGTTTACTGACCCAAATCTTAGCACCGCCGGCAGTAGCATAATAATAGTAGTCTGCAAAGGGACTAAGATAAACGCATGAATAGATCTCGAGGCTTACATACACATAAGGACATGAACAGCCAAATTCTGCGTAATGACGGTCCAAGACTGCCACAGAAGCGGTTAATCAGAGAACGTTGACAGGGAAAACCGAAATACAATGCTTGTCTTCCCATTAAGTTGAGTGAAACAAAGGAAAGCAGTCGCAGAATGATGGTATACATGCAAGAAGGCTATAATCACGTCAAGGACACTGTCTATCATCGTTGTCATGAAACATACCCAATGGTTTTTTCTTCAGGGCAAGGAAGACGGTGTCGAGCAGCTCAACATATTTAATATAGTAATTGATGATATAATACAGTTCCATACGCTACAGAAGGTTTAGTTCGGTCGCCAGAATGTTAACTTGAGAACCAACCTCGGTCCAGGCTTGAGCACCGCAAAGTGCATTGAAAAGGCCATGTCGCCAGTAAATGGGGACAATCTCCTCAAGCATGAGTGCGAGGAGAAGAGCGCTACCAGAACTAAGAATGGCATTGTGAAGTTGGAAGAGGAAGGTGAGCTTTTGGGGTTGACGTGTCTTCATGACCTCGCGAATGCCGAAGATGGTGGCAAGATAGCCAGCAAGAATGCTGAGGACAACTGGCTGTGTCGAAAGGGGCGTCGCGCCACGTACATAATGAGTCAGGTGGTAGGGCAGGTGAGGAATGGGGGCATGTTTGAGAAGAAAGTCCGCAAGAGGAGCCATGACGAGAGGAAAGCGGGGAGGAGAAACACCAGCAGGAGAGAGAGTTGTGGACCACTCCGAACAGCGCCGGCACCGAAGTCTTCCGGCCATGATCGGAATTTAAAAATTTGTTTTTTGGGGTAGAATAACGGGAATGGAACAAAACATAAAACATTCTATGTAACTACTAAAGCCGGTCCCTCTTCCAATTCAACTAAAAGCACCCGTTCACTATTCATTTTTTCTTAGCGCATCACATTATATCGACTAAAAATGAGCCCTGTCTTACCGGTTTCCCATTTTCAATTTAGTATACGCATCTTGTGCTGAAAGCTGGATCGCGTTCTTGCTCAGTCGTGAGTGACAGGCACAGATCAGGCACATGGGTGAACTTGATGGTGCGAGCGTGTATGAAGCCCTAACCTAAAATCCCCCATTGCTTCAGTGTCGAGACCCACCATACAGTGTACTTTTCTGCATACGCCAGATTCACGCAAAGAGTTGACTAGGTCGTGGATGAAAAGCAGACAGCGAGATCGCAGGTCGTTAAGGTCATGAAGGTCAAGACCTGGGACGTATCCGAGTTAAATGCGTTTCCTCTTGGGAAGGCTCAGAAAGCTAACATACACATATCGGACGATGAGGACCATGTTGGCACCGTACAGTATAGTCTCACAGACTCCTCGTGCGTCGAAGTAAGCAGTCTACCATCAATGATTAAGGATACAGGAATCGTGGACCAAAAGGACGCATACACACTCTGTGATGGGTTTCAAGGCATCATGGATGTCGCCCAGCTGTCAGAGGAACGGAAACGAATTTAGTCACACGACCCCAAGAAGTGGTTTGCCCCATCTGACCTCGTTGATGCACGGCGCATCATGACGAACATCTGGGATACTGTTCACTGACTGAGGGTGTAGAGATAACATGGGGACAGCGAAAAGTGGGGGGGATATCCTGAAACCGAAAGGTATGTATAGTGGTGGCGAATATCCCTCGACTCCCGGGTTAAATACGGTAGCCCACGAGGAAACCGCATCCAAGTCTGATGGTCCCTGCCCGAAGCTATTTTTGCCGACAGACAGGGTGGCCGACCAACACGGTGAGACACACTATGCGGCATTTTTTCAGGTGATCGAGGTTCGTGAAATCTTTGGTGTGCCCCTTTATCCCCACATGTAAAGAAAACGAGGCGATGGGTACATTCGAGATTTCTACCGAGGGCCAATAGAGGTGATTAGAACCGAATCTTCTGAATCTGGTAGCGAAAACGAATAATGGGGATATCGTAACCTGTTTCCCGATTCGGTTGAATATTTACATAATAAAATACCGACACATCGATGACGTATCAATCGCTCTCTGAACCCGGTACCATATTTCGGATTATCTCGTCTGCATCCGCATCCGTCTGCATATAACCTGCCCATTGGCGTCTCCTTTAAAGGTTTTCCAATCGATTGCGGCCACTGTAAAGGCCACGACTAGCTTAAGTCATGTCGCGATCACGATGGTTCACCAACCCTCTCAAAGAACTCCTGGGAATTGTGCAAATCTTTCCCTCGTTCGTTCGTTGTCCCTATTCATATTGGGTCTAGGTTTTCAGTCGCTTTCTTGCCCCTTATGTTGAGAATTTGGATATGGGCTTACTTAACCTTGGGATTGTTCAAGGTAAGTCGGTGCCACTTGTAGTAATCACGGCGATAACATATCGTGCACCGATCAGGCCAAGTAACCTTGGGGAAACTTCGAATCAAGAAAGGTGCCTTGGACTCACTTCGACTGCCGATAGATGTTTCCGAAGGTGTGTATTCTCTTTGTCGTGGGGAACACTCATTATATTGAGGGACAGGCCACCTGGGAAAGTTTTCCTTGTCCTTGCATTGGCTAAACCTGGGAAACCAGCCCGTCGAAGTTCTCATTGAAGACGTTTATCTTCTTGTCGTCCCGCGCAAAGAGGATGGCGAAGATCCTGATGGACTCCTGCACCGCATGCAAGGTGCCAAGCTAGAGCGCCTTGAAAATGCTGAGATGCTTCAAATGCGAGCAACTGGAGTGGAAGGTATAGCATTGTGTTTTATACTATCACAGTGAACTCGACAACATTGAAGGTACCGAAGATAGCGCAGAAAGCAAGGGCTTTATCGCGTCGTTCCTCGCAAAACTTCTCAACAACATCCAAGTGACTGTTAAGAATGTACACATCCGGTACGAAGATAACATCAGTGTTCCAGGTGTACGTCTGCGAATTAAGAACCAGCAAAGTTGAGCGGTCCTTGACCATCAGTCCTTCTAGCATCCGTTTGCCGTCGGTATCACACTGTCTAGTTTCTCAGCAGTTTCTGTCGACGAGAATTGGGTGCCTGCATTCATCGAGGGAAGCAGCAAGATTGTGCACAAAGTGAGTTGACTTGTTGGGTTGTCCTACTCGCTAACGCTAGGATAGTTGGCGAAGCTAGAATATCTAGCGGGTTACTTTGACACAGACGCGCAGAGCATGTCCGGGCAACCTTACGAGGCCGCTGTAGAGCGATTCTCCTCCATGGTCTCGTACCTCCCTTTGAGCACCTTTATATCGATCGTGACGAGATCCCTCAGATTGCGCGGGAAGGGGCTTCTCAAAATCACCAATTCATTTTAAAGCCAGTCTCAGGAGAAGGCCGGGTAAGACGGATTTTGAAATGAAGCTCTGTCTGTATCAACTGTAATACCAGGTTGTCTTGCGACACAAAGCGACGCAAGAGGCCCCTCTATTCGATATTCAACTCATATTTCCCGAAATCGGGGTTCTACTTGACGACCATCAGTTCAGGGATATCGTTTCTTTGTTGGAGACCATCCCCCTGTTGAGAAGGAAGTCACGAGTACGTTGCTTTCAATATTGACCCTATTTACTCTGCCACTCACCAAACTCGGCGTAGTTCGCAAAATATTGGCGACCAGAAGAATTCAAGGAAAATCGACCTCACGCACTCCTTACCTTTGCAGGACGCGCTATTCTAGATAGCGTTCGAGAGCGAAGGCGCCGATGGACATGGGCCTTCTTTGCCGAACGCCGCGACGACCGTCGCCGTTACGTTGAACTTTTCAAGAAGAAGCAGCGGAATAGTAGCTCGACCGAGGTGTGGTCATTGCCGCCATCATGGCGTCTAGTGCTCACCTGACCCTTAGGAACTGTGTGAACTTGACGATTTGGAGAAAAAGCTCTCATATGAGGATATTCGATTCTATAGGTCAATCTCACGCTCGGAATTGCGCAAGGATGGCAAGCTACGGAAGCAAGTCGAGGACGAGAAGAAGCGGGTGGAGGCGCAGAGCTCCAGTTGGACAAATTGGCTTCCTGTCTGGGGTTCTTCTAGCTCTACTCCGTCGACGCAGCCCTCGCAAGAGTCACCGTTCGAAAACATGACTGACCAACAACGGCGAGAGTTATACGAAGTTCTTGACTATGATGAGAAGGCGGCTCTTGCGGAGTCGTTTGAGTTGCCAAAAGATGCCGTCAAGACGAGGGTCCAAACGCAGCTTAAGATGGGCTCATTTGCCTTGAAGACAGACCCGCATGGAATTGCCAAAGAGATTATCTCTGTGATTTTTGACGAATTTCAGGCGATAGCCATTCAACGACGCGACAATCTAGAGGTTTCTTCTTCGCTTGGCGGGTTCAGCGTTTTCGATGGTACTACAAAAGATACGCTATTTCCTCAAATAGTCCATGTCAAACAGGACTCGTCAACATTGGGCAGCGCGACAGAGGCAGTTTCTAAAGACCCTTTTCTGTACATGAAGTTTGAGAACAATCCGCTCGATGAGAGAGCCGATACCGCGCTTACGATTCGGATGAGACATATGGAGGTTGTATATCATAGGGGATATGTGGAGGCGATATACAAGTTTTTCAAGCCACCGGAAGACCGTCTTGAGTCTGTCGACGCGTTGCTTGTGGGTGTGACTTCCCAGGCAACTTCTTTATCGTCACTCACCTCCTTCGTAGACTGCAGCTGGTGGGGCGATCGAAGGCTTGCGCAAGGAAACACGAGCTGGCCTCGAGTATGCGTTGCAAACTCACAAAACGGTTGACCTTCATGTGGATATGAAAGCACCGATTATCATCATACCTGAAAGGTGAGTGCGTTCGTAGCTTTGCCCTCTTTGTCATCTAAGATTTTGCAGCATCTCTACTCACAGGTGTACACATCTTCTCATCGATGCCGGTCACATCTCTATCGAAAGTGACCTGGCAAGTAAGGAGGCCATCCGCCAGGTTCATCTCAGACGGACCCAACAATATACAGATGATGACTATGCGAGGCTTGAATCCCTCATGTATGATAAGCTTAGTCTCAAGCTGGAGGATGCACAGGTAGACAACACTCATTTCAGTTCCACTACACTTCTAATAATTGCATCAGTTCGTACTCGGAGGAGATCTGCAATCATGCAGAAATGCATTAATATCGCTCAGCGATTCGTCTCTCCATATCATCGAACGAATCAGCGTCGATCTGCAGGTCCAGAATTCAATTGTGCCGAGTGTCGCCAATCTGGTTCGCGTCAAGATCTCTGGGAAGCTGCCCACGTTACAGCTGAATTTCTCTGATTTCAAATACAAGTCCATTTTGCGCCTTATCGATGTTACCATACCAATATTCGATAACTCTGTCGTCGGTTCGAACGCAATCGTACCATCTGACTACCGCTTGTCGCCGGGGCTCTTCGATCTTCCCGAAACAGAGTACAACATCGACGAGACGGACGATGAGGACTCAGAAGATGATCAGCCTACGGACGATAAGAGTCGCGAAGTGCGTACGCTGTCAAACTTTCCTAGTTTTGTATTTGCAGTTAACGTTATCACCAGGACCTGGCGCTGGGGCAGCGAATCTTGGAGCTTTCATTCCAAGTCACTACTCTACGTGCATCTCTATACAAATCCCAAAGTCTGGCAAGCGAGAAGCCGCTTGGACACGTTTCTTTCGATAACTTCTCGCTGTTACTCTTGCTCACTCAGCACGATATGAAGATCGGGATCCGGCTTGGGTCCGTATCCCTCTGACTGCTTAAAGGTTGCAACTTACAAATCTATAGTTCCTTATCCATGAAAGTCGCCGAGCCAGGCTTTGAACCTCTTCAATTACTCTCTTCAGCAGATGGGTCTATTGACGGAAAGGACCTTCTTCGTGTAGATTACACGCGTGTCCAGAACACCTTGCCGGACTATGAGGGAGTTGATCAAGACATTACCGTGGATGTATCTACGGTCATTTTCTGGACTGCGCCAGAGCCCCTCTTGACATTGTACGATCTCATTATGACTACGTTTGTTCCGTCTGCACCTACTCCTGGAGAGACCCCCACTGCGGCCGTGGAGAGCACCACAGCTATTACCCTGCCGGTACCAGAGTCGTTGTCGGTTCAACGGAGTGGTAAACTTCGTATCTTTGTCAAGCTTGCCAGTGTTGAAGGTAAGGATTCTGTACATTAGTGATAAGTTCCTGATTTTGAGCTTCCACAGTTACCATTACCAATGCTGGTGCCCGTATCGCCACATTATCCTTATCGACCGCGGATGCTTCCGTTTTACTGAGGAATACGATGGATGTGCACGTTCGGTTGGGAAGTTTAGCTCTCAGTGATGATTCTGGAACAGAAACGTCGTCACCGGACTTTAAGAAACTGATGTTCATCGAAGGTGATCACCTCGCTGAATTCAGATACGTGACGTTCGAACCTCGAGATCCGGAGGCCAAGAAGGGCATCGACTCGTCGGTTTCTCTCGCAGCAGCGTCCGTGACTTTCCATTACCTGGAGAAACCTTTACGCGATATCTACATCTTTCTCCTGAAACTGGCTAAGCTCAAAGGATTATATGATACTGCTACCGAGGTTGCTGTTCAACGTGCCTCTGAAATCGAGCGCATGGGGTTCAGTATCTCCATCAAGTCTCCCATCATTATCTTTCCCTCGAATCCGTCTTCTTCCCGTGATTCGTTGACCATGCGCCTTGGTGAGATCACGGCAAACAATTCCTATCAAGATGCCATACCAAGAACTGAGGCTAGCCTCCGTGGCATGCAACTGGTTTCAACAATATTTTATGATGGGGACCCGTCCACACTCAAAATGGTTGATGATATAGCCATTGCCGCGGAGATTATCCAGTCTGGTGGCTCATCTAACAATGCGCACCGACCTGACACTGAGGTGAAATCCACAATATAAGAGTGAATAATCTCTGACGAGACTACCTTCATAGGTGAACATTAAGGTGTCTGAAATAAAGCTCGCATTAACAGAAGTCCAATACGGAATGCTCATGGCGCTTTCTCGATCAATTCCCCGTGCCTTTGCGGGAGTTCCCGAAGGCCCTGTCCAACCTGAATCCGCTGCGAGCAATCGCAGAGTAGAGCGCCCCTCCGTTAAGCCCGAGACTTACAACGAATCAGCAGTAGACTTACACCCTGAGCTGGATGGACACCCGGGCAGCACCAATCCTAGAACCACACTAGATCTAGTCTTTACCGTGAACACCGTCAAACTCCAATTATTTGACCGTCAAGCAACCACGGAAACCAGTTTGAAGGAACATGGTATCGCTCGGTTTGCGTTGAGCGATAATAGCGTGCGCGTGAAGACGCTATCTGATGGCGCGATGGAGGCTCAGGTGGTACTCAGGTCATTCACAATGAGCAATACTACCCCAGCACCCTCTAAGTTCCGTGAGATCATACCAGCGGCACAGCATGACAGGAATCAATTCATGCTTCTCTACACTTCATCTGGCGGTTCTGAACCTTCGTCCCTTACTATCCTTACCGTGGATTCGCCACACATTCTATTCTCTCTTGGTCCTGTCTTTGCACTCATGGAATTTTTTACGAGCGCGTTTGAGACTTCTGATCCTGATGTCCACGAATCAGAGGTTCCAAAACCCTTGGAAAATTCGAACCGTTCCCTCGGCGAGCAAGCAATTGTCCAATTCAGGCTTGACTTACATGATGTATCAATCAGCGTTCTCGAGGATGATCTCGACTCTGATTCCCAGGCAATCCGCTTGACGGTTGCTCAAATATCCCTTTCTCAACAGGCATGTTTCACGCTACTCACGTTGAAATGTGGCTTACGTTTAATTCAGGGCATCCTTGCTCTCACCATGACTCGCGCCGGTATGGCTCTATTGCGCATGGGCAGGCCTGAAGAAGCACGGATCTTGGATGACGTCGACCTAGCTCTTACTCTGGACAAGCGGACATTATCATTGCATCAGATGACTAGCGTTGATATCACTCTCAAACCTATAGTCCTACGGGCATCTTATCGCGATATCGTGCTGATCTTGACTATCGTCAATAAGGCTATAGATGCCTACGGAAAGCAAATAAGTGATGCCTCCAGTTCAAAGGCAATTCGTCCTTTGGAAATCTCAACAACAGGTGCGAGTCAGTTTTCTAGAGGGCCTACTCAAGGCATAGTGTCGAATCGGGGCCCAACCCCCCATCAGCTTTTGGGTTCAGCACACGTGATGATGTCGAAAGAACAGGTTCGTAGAAAAGATTCAAAACTAGATGATAGCATGAACTTTTGATTAGCTGAAAGCTTCCTTTGATGGGTTCCGCCTGATTTTAATTGGTGACTTGCACGAACAACCCTTGCTACACCTCGTCGTCAGGTCATTTGTTGCAGGCGTGAGTGATTGGTCCGGAGAGGTATGTTGCCCCTACGTCAGTTCTTCCACGGTCTAACAGTTGAAAGCTGCGGGCGGCAACTACCATTGAAACCTCGATCAACTACTGGAATTTGACAAATTCTCACTGGGAGCCATGTGTGTATTTCAGAACACTTATTTATGTTTCTAAACGTAGTTGCCTAGTGATTGACCCTTGGACTTTCACTACCTCGGTAAGTTCTGCTTTAGTTCTGCATAGCCTTTGTGACGACGGGATCTAGGTTTCTCGAGAGCTTCCTTCGTACGCGCTTACGACCAAAGTGACTTCCACTGAGCGTTTGAACGTAAATCTGAGCACCGCCTTCATTGAGCTCGCTCTTGAAACCCTCAACTCACTTAGTCGAGAGCGTGAACACGTTCTTCAAAAAGCGAGAGGAAGTCGCGCGCCATATCGCATTCGCAACATCACAGGGACCACGCTTCGATTGTGGTCCGGTGCAGAAAGTGACCCTAGTGATGTGAGGAGGACTGTCATAGTCAACGATGGTCAAACAGTAGATTGGCGCTTCGATGACTGGAGGACGATGCGCGAGGTGCGTTCACGCCCATGGTTACTCATGAACTCATGTTGATACCGGATATCAAGCACACCCCATCTGGTGATAGTAGCATTACCATTCAGTTCGTTGACCAAGCATGGGAGAAATTGAGTGGTGTCCCGGTGGACAGGGAAGGAGAATATACCTTCGCGCTGAGGCCGAGGACCGAAAAGTGCTACAACCGACTACTCTGTGAGGTTAAAGTTGAGGCGAGCACGAAGATCGTCACTCTTCGGTCGACATATCGAGTTCATAACCGGACTTTGTATCCTGTCGAAATTGCCGTTGGAGAAGGCGGGGATCACACTGGCAGTGGTATCACAGTTAAACTGGGTGCGGCATCCTACGCCATCTGTGAGGATATAGATTCACAAGTCATACAGCACCCGGGCAGGATTATTCCCTCCCTCTGGTGAAGGTCGGGAAGAGCAAGCTCAAAGTACAACCCGATCGTAAGTAACCTCCTCCATATAGAAGGTTGTTCTGAGTTAAACTCGTAGAGGGCTTTGGCTACCGGTGGTCGAATCCCAAATCCTTGGAAGACCTAGTGGAATCTCAGTCAAGGTCTCGCTTCTTGGCCCTTCACTGCGAACACCGAGATCCCTCAGAAGCCATATTCCGATTCCACGCTTTCGTGAAGACGGATGCTAATGGCCCATCTGCAAGCTGGCGGTAAGTGCCACCTGCCGATGTCCATCTTCCTCCTCACCATGTAACTACCAATTTAGGCGGTACCCGAAGCTGGATCTTGACCTCATGGCACCTATACAACTCGAAAACTTGTTGCCATACAACCTACAGTATAGAATCTATGACAAGGATACTGACCAAAACTGGAGGAGTTATCTTCGCGCCGGTGGTATAATGCCGATACACTCTGTTGAGCTCACTCATCTGGTTCTACTTAACATCGAGATCAACGACACAGGTTCGTGGTCTCCCTGCGTCGAGGGACTCTGCATGCTCATCGCACTTTTTATAGCTTTCCAAGCCAGTGAATTTAGTATCATTAACACGGACGGTCACTCTGACTTTGACATCGAGAACCGGTTGACTCTGCAGGACGCCCAAGGACGCAAGCTTGATCTGAGGCTTAACTATGTGTGCGCGTGTTAGTGTCGAGTCATCTTGATATGACGCTGATATACGCCAAGTCGACTACCCGATTCAGGTGGGGCAGTTAAGGTTCAAATCTACTCGCCCTATATTATTATCAACAAAACGGGACTTCCATTCTCCGTAAGGTCGGTTCGCCTTAATAGGACTGGGCCTCCGCAGGATGTCGCTGGGGAAACGCAGACAAGTAGGTGTCAATACCTTATTGCATGGCCTTGACTAGCATTTAACTGCGAATTGAAAGACACGTCGCCCTTTCGTATGTCTTGCGAGCACTGAATGCCGGCTCATTTCTTGACCTATGTGTGAGCAGTGTTATGCCATGCAAGTAGCAGAGGAAACGAATTTGTCTTTTCGGTCGGCAAGTCGTCGTGGTCTAAGGTAATTGACTAAAATTCCTCCTAAACAACCTATTCGCATGCCCTCCACAGACCGTGAGCCTTGAGGCCCCGACTGCCGATATGGCTCTGGCAATACCTTCACAAAGTCAGAAGAACGAAGAGACTCACATAGGACTATCATGGACAGAGGGCCTTGGCAAGTATAAGTTAACAAAGGTCATAATACTTGCTCCTCGGTTCCTCATAAAGAACAACTTGTCCGAGGCTATGTGTTTTCGGGAACATTCTGTTGTACCACAGGGAAGATCTGTGCTGGACCCTGGGGATCGTGTACCTCTGTACACTCTACGAACAAGGGAGAAACTGCTTACCGTTGCTTTTCCCGGAATGAACAACCAATGGTGAGTTTTCGGCCTCCCGAAGAAGAAATTGACACGTATTGTTGGCCAGGTCTCCCCCTATCAGTATAGAGGACATAGGCTCAGTTCATTTCAGATTGAGGCGGCCAGGAGAGAGGATGACAACCCATCTCATCTGCGCAGATATCAAGATGGATGGAGCAACTATCTTTATTTCCCTTAACCTTGCAGACGATGGCTGGCCATTTTTGATCGAAAATGATAGCAGTTACGCTGTGACTTTGTGCCAAATGGTAAGACCTGAAGTGTGATAACATGGTGCAGGGCTCACTTTCACCTAGGACGCCACTCGCAACAATGTCGATTCGGCTAAAACGTACCCGACCTACCGATTACAGGAACACACATCATGTCCATATGCATGGGACTTCCCAGCAGCCAGAGAGAAGAAACTTCTCTTGACCACCAACGGTTCTCGTCGTGCTGTGGATATCCTCGAAATAGGTGATCTTGTCCCTTTTAAATTTCAGGTCAGTCGTATACCTACATTCCTAACTCTCGAGATGACAACTGTTTCTTTAGAATGAAAGGGGTATAGGCGTGATTTCAATGGATGTCCGGGCATCAGGTCATCAGCAGGTTCTGCGACTATTTAACTACAACGAAGAGACTAGCCCCTATCGTCCCAAATCCCGTGCCTCCAGTTCAAATCTACGAGTGGACACAATATCCAGTGGCACTGAGGCATTTGAAGCAGTCACAGATGACATCCAGCCGGGGTTCATGCTCGATGTGAACCTCGATGGTATTGGCATCTCTTTGGTCAATCGCCGTGTCATTGAGGTGGTATACTTGTCACTAGAACGACTCAAAGTCGATTTTACTGCCAGTTCCATTGCGCAGTCTGTCATTTTGTCCTGTGACGCAGTTCAAATCGACAACCAACTACACGACGCCATCTTTCCAGTAGTTTTGCAGCCAACGCCGATTTCCGGACAAACCAGCGATATAGCGGCCCTACCAACCGTGCAGTTCTCGCTGACATGGCTAAATGATCAAGGTGACGAGTTTAGACTTATTAATTCCTTCCTGTGTCCCACTGATTTGGTGCCACTCAGAGCACGGCGTTTTATTCATCAAGTACTGCTCAATTCTGCTGCAAGCACTGACTATCCAAGCAGATGAGGACTTTCTTTATGCGGTATATGAGTTGAGCAAAATTCGTGGCGCTTCCTGGGAGGAAGAGCAGACACAGTATGTTCACGACTATGTTTGATTCGTCCAATCTCCCTCATTCCTGTCAGTATTCTCATTGAGGAACCTGTTAATATCCCGGAACCGGAGGACATAGCCAGTGAACACAACCTATATTTTGAAGTCCTGGAGCTTCAGCCGATACGCCTATCACTTTCGTTTGAGCGTACCGATCGTGTCAGCGGAGAAGAGAAGTAGGTTTCCATGCGTTTCACTTTTTACATTCGCTTCATTCGCTCGAAACCGTCTTTATAGACTAGAACTCCGGAACCCCCTGGCCGTCATAGTCAACGCTCTGACAATGGCCGTGGGAAACGTCAAAGATGCACCTCTAGAGATGAATGCCCTTGCAATCAAGGATATGCGTTTGACACCTGCTGATCTTCAAACAAGGATCATGTATCATTATCGCCAAGACGTTCTTCGGCAGTTGTACCGCATCCTTGGCTCAGCAGACTTCATCGGTAATCCAGTTGGACTGTTTACTAATGTCAGCTCTGGTGTAGCAGACATCTTCTATGAGCCTTTCACTGGTGCTGTCATGCGTGGGAACCGCGACCTTGGTGTCGGGATTGCGAAGGTGTGTTTTATTTCGCATTGTCCGCTATACCGACCCTACATCGTACTAGGGAGCCGCCAGTTTCGTCAAGAAGACTGTTTTCGGTTTCTCTGACAGCGTCACCAAGGTCACTAGCAGTATAGGCAAGGGTAAGTGATACGCAATTCATCGGTCGTGACGTAGACTATAAGGTGTTAGGCTTATCCGCTGCAACACTTGATTCTGAGTACCAGAAGCGCCGCCGTATGAATCAAAGGCGGAACAAACCCCGCCATGCCATGTGAGCACGTGCTTCCGATCCGGCGAGTTTCTCTGACAAACGTGTCAATAGTTATGGAGTAACCGCAGGAGCCGAGGCCCTTGCAAGCAGTATAGCCAGTGGTGTGGAAGGCGTAGTCGTGAGTTTATTTTACACCACATTCGTTTCAATTCATTACCGTACCGCTTTGATAGATGAAACCAATCGAGGGTGCAGAATCCGAAGGGGCTTTGGGATTCTTCAAAGGTGTCGGAAAGGGTTTAGTCGGGTAAGTAATATTACCTGAGGGCAGTAACATGTATGACATCGCCGCTTTATGCCAGAGCCGTCACAAAACCCGCCGTTGGTTTCTTTGACCTTGCTTCCAATCTCTCTGAAGGTGCAACGTCTCTCAGACGCTGGCCATCCATCTATTCACCATGTTACATTCCGAAAGGTGTCCGTAACACAACGACTGTGTTCGATCGCCCTGCACGGGAACGCACGAGAACAGTGAGTGCAGCGCAGTCGCTCACCAAGCGTGCGGTCTCCCAATACGTTATAGCCTCGACAGGTACCTCCAGATCGGGTTCTAGTGGTGAGCAGCTCTCAAGGATGAAGGGATTCGTGGCGATTAAACGGAACTTACAGCCGTTCTCCGAACGCGAAGCACTTGGGCAGTATTGGCTGAAAGATGTTGATAACGGCGCATATCGACAAGAGTTCTATGTTGCGCACATAAGTACGTGTTGCACCTTCCTCTTATTCTCCCTCTTGTGTTTTCGCTTATGATTTAAAAAAAAAAGATCTCCCCGGTGGAGATGGCGTAACTCTACTCACGGCTGATCGGGTCCTTACGTTTGGGACGAAGAAGCTGCGTCTAGACTGGGATCTCCCGCTGACGCAAGTGAAGCGTGTGATCAACGAGGATCACGGAATACGATTTGTCCATAAAACAGGCAAGGACCTTGACAAATTGATTATCATAGAGGACAAGAAATCGCAAGCTTGGTTTTATGAACAAATCGGGGGGGTTGTGAAGGCATTTAACGCTCGTAGGAGGATGGATTCATGATATTTCCTACCCATGCAATTGACTTAACCAAGACATGCCACCTGTTCATACAGAATGTAATCATCGCCTGACACCTGCAGGCAATATGATAGAGACTCGGACGCCTGATGCACGTAATATGTAGACGTAGTTGACCGGGCACTGCTAGCGATAAACTGATGGCCGGAGAGGAGGTCCAGATCTACACGTTTTACACACGTTTTCAGTTAACGTATACAGAAAAAACCTAGAAAAAAGCCAACTTTTGCCTGCATTGTACTCACCATCGTTCGAATCTGGCACGTCATAAGTTCTAGGGTTTTGAAAATTTTCTCACCGGTTTTAAGGGTTTTTTATGCACAAAAACTTGCAAAAACTTCCTTCCCAATGTTCTGATGCTGATGTTGTATTCATTGGTACACTTTGTGTCTTTTTTCTTTTCATCTCGGGTCCAGTGGAGATGACGTAACTTACGTAGTCAGCCAGTCTCACTGACGCGACTGAAGCTTGTGATCATTTAGCATCACGGAATGCGATTTGTTCATAACACAGGCCACGGTTTTATGTCTATCCAATTAATCATGTGACTGAATTCGACTAAGGCACGTTCATATACATTTAGAATGTGAATGCCCAGCATTTGCAGGCGATACGATACGATAGAGATGTGAGGGTGCAGGTAGCATGTAAGATACTTCTGAAATCCACCGGCAGCGTAAATCAAAAATTGCCGGATAAACTAGTGATTGGTTAAAGGATGAGCAGGAAATGCGAGACAGTTGTAGAACGAATTGATGCATGAGCAAGACGAGAAAGAGAGAGAAAAGTAGAATGAGTGGATAAAGATAAATATTTATAACGAAAGGGCAGCGAGAGTGTGGAAAAAA
>WNFR01009428.1_pt1 | contig 31124 bp, 35 predicted proteins | sample 5400221 | NCBI WGS metagenome assembly WNFR01 (sample SAMN13153357, study PRJNA577476) | soil metagenome | isolation source: 40 cm soil under Madrone tree | place: USA:California | collected 2016-06-14
CGGAATCACGTATGACGGCGGCTACGCCGAATACATGATCGCGCCGGTCGAAGGTCTGGCGCGCATCCCGGACGAGCTGTCGGCGGTCGAGGCCGCGCCGCTGATGTGCGCCGGCGTGACGACGTTCAACGCGCTTCGGAGCAGCGGTGCCCGCGCCGGTGACGTCGTCGCCGTGCTCGGAGTCGGCGGGCTCGGCCACCTCGCCGTGCAGTTCGCCGCCAAGATGGGATTCGAGACGGTGGCGATCGCGCGCGGGGCCGATAAGGAAGCGCTCGCGCGGCAGCTCGGGGCGCGCCACTACGTCGACAGTCGCGCGCAGGACGTCGCCGCGGAGCTGCAGAAGTTGGGCGGCGCGGCGGTCGTGCTCGCTACCGTGACCGACGCGAAGGCGATGAGCGCCGCTCTCGGCGGCTTGGGCATCTGCGGAAGGCTGATGGTCCTCGGCGCTCCGCACGAGCCGCTCGAGGTGCCCGCGTTCATCCTCATCGCGGGGCGGCGCTCCGTCGTCGGCTGGTACTCCGGTACGTCGATCGACTCGCAGGATACCCTCGCGTTCAGCGTGCTCTCCGGGGTGCGCGCGATGACGGAGGTCTTTCCGCTCGAGCGTGCGTCGCAAGGGTACGAGCGCATGATGAGCGGCGAGGCACGGTTTCGTGCCGTCCTCACGATCGGTCGTTGAGGCCGCGCGTCACTCCGGCGGCTGCTGCCAGCGCCGCGTCATCATCGCCATCGGCGTTCCCGTCTCGAGAAACGTCTTCAGGCTCGACAGCACGAGCGGCCAGCCGGCGGTGATGCCGTGGAGCATCGACGAATCCGGCTCGAGCTCGTCGTGGGTGACAGTCAGGCGGACGACGTCGCGAAACGGCTCGATGTCGTAGGTGACCCGCGAGGTCTTTGCGGGGTCGTCGGCGTCGGTGGGGAAAGCCCACGTGGCGACGAGGCGGCGCGGCGGCGTCGACTCGACGACGGTGCCGACGATGTCGACCTTCGCGGGATCGTCGTAGTCCTGATGCTTCCAGGCCGAGCCGGCCTGCCAATCGGAGACGTTGTTGTGCCGTCCCCAATATTGCTTCGTCACCTCGCCGTCGGTGAGGGCGGCCCAGACTTTCTCCGATGTCGTCGAGATGTACGTGACGTAGACGAATTTCGGTTTGCTCATCGGTCCTCCTCGAGACCTTTCTTCAATGGTTGCCTGTCAAGCGCGCCGATCCGCTGCCGGCGCCCTGCGCAGCGGATGGCGCGACATTGGTGCCGGCTGCAAATCCGGCCAGCACACCCGACACGTCGCGCTTGACACCGACGGCGACCTGAGAGGTTGATCGAGGCGCGCCGCTGAACGCCGGCACAGCGGCGCCGACTGGAGGGAGTCGCATGACGGAGAGCCAGCTGCCCGCGGCGCAACGCATGTTCCCGTTTCTCTACGTCGACGACGTGAAGGCGTATCTCGATTTCCTGCAGCGCGCGTTCGGATTCGCGACGCGCATCTACGAAGTCGACGCCGCCGATCCCGACCACGTCCATGCGGAGACCGGCTTCGCCGACGCGGTCGTGATGATCGGTCACGCCAGTCCAAAGTGGGGCACCAGCTCTCCGCGGCGACTCCCGGCGTTGCAGAGCGGCATCTACGTGTTGGTAGAGGACGTCGACGCGCATTGCCAGCGCGCGCGCGCCGCCGGCGCCACGATCGAGAGCGAGCCCGCCGACATGCCGTGGCGCCACCGGATGTACACCGCCCGCGATCCCGAAGGTCACCAGTGGCACTTCGCAACGATGAACCGCGGATGACGCCGACGGAGCTTCGCACCTTCGACGGTGCCGTGGCGATCGTCACCGGCGCCGCCTCGGGCATCGGTCGCGCGCTTTCGGAGGAGCTGGCGCGACGCGGCGCCGCGGTCGTTCTCGCCGACGTCGACGCCGAGGTGCGCGAAGCCGCGGCCGCAATGCCGTCGGCGACGGGACGCGCGGCGTCGGCGTCGCTCCTCGACGTCACGGACTCCGCGGGCGTGCAGCGGCTCGTCGACCAGGTCGCCGCCGAGCACGGTCGCCTCGACTTCATGTTCAACAACGCCGGCATCGGCGTCGGCGGCGAGCTCCGCGACCACACGATCGCGGCGTGGAACCGGATCATCGACGTCAATATCCGCGGCGTCGTGCACGGCGTACAAGCCGCCTACCCGCTGATGCTGCGGCAGGGGTTCGGTCACATCGTCAACACCGCCTCGATGCAAGGGCTGATGCCGGGACCGATGCTCGCGAGCTACTCCGCGACCAAGCACGCGGTCGTCGGACTCTCGAAGGCGCTCCGCGTCGAAGCCGCGGCCGCGGGTATACGCGCGAGCGTGCTCTGTCCCGGCGTGATCCGCACGCCCATTCTCTCCGGCGGAAAGCACGGGGTGTTCGTCGCCGCCATGCCGGAGCAGGAGCAACGCGCGCGTGCGCGCCAGATGTTCGAGCGCCTGCGGCCGATGGACGTGCGGCGCTTTGCGACGAAGGTGCTCGATCAGATCGCTCGCAATCGCGCGATCATCATCGTGCCGGGATGGTGGAGGGCCTTTTGGTGGCTCGATCGCCTGTCGCCGGCGCTGAGCCTCTTCCTCGCCGAGCGCCTGGTGGAAACAGCCCGCCGAGATCTGTACGCCCCGACACGCCCGGCGGCGGATGTGAGCCCAGTGTCCCGAATCTGAAGTTCGTTGCCAAATTCCGTGGGTCTTTTCGGCGGTGCCCGCGTTGCTCCTCCTCGGAATAGTCGAGACTATTCGGTCGTCGTCGCGCCTTGGCACCGCCAAAAATCCCTCGCGGCCTTTGGCAACGAACTTCAGACTCGGGACACTAGTACTACTGTGTCACGAATGTTGGCGAAAACGTTGGCAGACAAGGGCTCGCGCGGTTTCCGGTGTCGATTCTCCGCATTCGATTCGCTCACGAACGACGCGGGTTCTAGCGTTTTGTGACACTGTAGTACTAGTTCCGAAATAGGGCTCGGGTGCGGCGCCCGCGCCGCGTCGGCGGAGCGGGCGCCGTGCTCGGACTACAGCGCGAGCGTGCCGGTGCGGATCAGGTACGCCAAGCGTTCGCGCTGCTCGGGGTCGAGGATCCCGTGCAGACGTTTCAACGCTTGCACGACGGCGTCGCGCAAGCGCTCGGCGGTCGCGACGCGGAGCTGCGCCGCTTGCTGCGCCATCGACTCGTCGAACTGCTCGCGGCCGAGGGAGTCGGCGAAGCTCGCGAGCGTGCGGCGGCCGTCGACCTCGGCCTGGGCGCGCTCGGTCTTCAAGTCGGCGAGGATCTTCGCCAGCTCGCCGACCTGCTTGTCGTCGAGCTCGAGTTTGAAGGCAAGAAAGCGCAGCGGCCGGCGGACGCCGAGTCCCGCGTCGCCGAACCGACTGCTCGCCTCGTACCCCGTCTCACAACCGCGGCGCGCGTACGATCCTTCGCCGCCGCAACGGCCCGCGTGCACGCCGGCCTCGCCGCCGTAGTGCCGTACCTTCCACCAATAGAGCATGCCTGGATACATCGTGACCTCCACTGCCGAGGGTTTTCCCGCTCGGCGGGTTTCGAGCTCTCCGGGCGGAGAGCCCACGTGGGCGACATGCCTCACGCGACTGCGAGACTAGCGCTGCGTCCGCCCTTTGACGAGTGCTCGGACGAAACGGCCGGTCACGAGCGGCGTGGCGGGGTCTGATCGACCCCGTCACCGCGCTGCGGCGAAGGCTCCGCGGCTGCCAGTGCCGTCTTGCCGGATGCGGTGAGCTTCACGACGGCGGCGTCCGTTCCCGGTTGCCGGCCCGGGCAAACCTCGACGAGACCTTCGCTCGTGGCGTCCTCCCAAATAGGCATGCGCGGACACGACGTGCGCCAGGCCCGCATCGTCTCGTCGTACGTGCGCGGTCGGGCGGCGACCCATGCCAGCAGCTCCAGCATCAGCGCGTTCATTGTCGAGTCCACGGCGAGTCCACGACTCGATGATGCCGCGGCGCCGAGCCATGTCCACCGGCAACACCCGAGCTGCGCCATATTGGCGCACTGGGTGTGGTCAACGCGTCAACGCCGACGATATGCCAAACGGCAGCGATTTTCGACGCGATTTTCATTGACGTGGACGGAAACACCGACGGATGATGCGACGTGCGTGCTCGTGCCGGTATCTAGAGCCGCACCAGGCCAATTGAAATGGACGCTGTGCGAGCGCTGGCGGCCGCAATGTCCGTCGGTGAAGGAGGAAGGCCATGACGGCCATTCGCAGCAGCATCGTCACCGCCGCGGCAATCATGGCAATGTGCGTCGTCGCCGTCGCTAACGCGCACGCCGGGTTGCCGAACGGGTGCGCCGGCGACAAAGAGAGGTGCCTCGCCAAGGACGCGTACGACCAGCTCAAGTGCCACGCGAAGCAGGAGGCGAAGGGGTACGAGGTGCCGGATTGTTTCGGGCGCGCCGCTGCGAAGGTCGACGGTTGCTTCGCGCGCGCGGAGGACTGGTCCCAGTGTTACACCACGAACGACTCGGACGATCGCGACAGCGACGTCGAGGCGTTCGTTCTCGACATCGTCCACACGCTCAATCCCGGCTACCCGGCACCGCTCACCAGCAAGTGCACATTGGTGAAGCAGAAATGCGTGGCGAAGACCCTGGGGTACATTCTCTCCACGTGTTACAGGAAGGCAGTTCGTAAGGGTCTGCCGCTCGATCCTGTCTGTATCGCGAAGTACCATACGAAGTTCGACGGCGGCGCGACTCCCGCTGCCGGCTGCTTCGCGAAAGCCGAAGAAAAGTATGGTGCCGCAGCATGTCCGACGACCGGCGATACGCAGGACGCCGAGACCAAGATCGATGCGTTTGCGTACGACGTCGCATCGAAGCTCGAGCCGCTCTGCGGCAACAACGTCATCGAGTCGCCGTTCGAAACCTGCGACGGCACCGCAGACAGCGCGTGTCCGGGCCTGTGCCGCCCGGCGGGCGTGCCGTTCTCGTGCACGTGCCCCTTCTGTGGCGACGGTACGCTGAACCAGGCGACGGAAGCGTGCGACAAGGCTGATGACGATGCCTGTCCCGCCCATTGCGCGCGAGATTGCACCTGCGCCGTGTGCGGCAACAACGTCATCGAGCCCTACGTCGAGACCTGCGACGGAACCGCCGACGCGGACTGCCCAGGCGAGTGTCCCGCGGCCGGTGCGATCAACGAATGTCGCTGCCCGGTCTGCGGCGACGATGTCGTGAACCAGTCGTCGGAGGAGTGCGACGGCAGCGACGATTCCGCCTGTCCGGGCCAGTGTTCGTGGCATTGCCACTGCGCGGTATGCGGGAACAACGTAGCGGACCTACCGTTCGAGTCGTGCGACGGCACGGCCGACTCCGGATGTCACGGCCTGTGCCGACCGTCCGGCGACGTCAATGAGTGCCAGTGTCCGAGGTGCGGCGACAACGACGTGAATCAGCCGACGGAGGCGTGCGACGGCACCAGCGATGCCGCGTGTCCAGGACGATGCACCAACGATTGTCACTGTGGATTGTGCGGTGACGGTGTCATGGACCCGTCAGAGACCTGCGATACGCCCGACGACACCGCATGTCCGGGACAATGCGGGGCGCCGGGCGACGACAACGAGTGCCGCTGCCCCGTTTGCGGCGACGGAATCGTCAATCAGGCGACCGAGCAGTGCGACGACTACGACGACACTGCGTGCCCCGGGCGCTGCGAGTACAATTGTCAGTGCGGATCCTGCGGCGACGGCATCGTCGACACATCGGAGGAGTGCGATAACCCGGAAGACACGGCGTGTCCGGGCCAATGCTTGGCGCCCGGCGAAGTGAACGAGTGCCACTGCCCGATTTGCGGCGACGATGCGGTCGATCAGGCGAGCGAGCAGTGCGACGGTGTCGACGACACCGCCTGTCCGGGTCGGTGCAAGTCCGATTGTCAGTGTGCCGTGTGCGGCGACGGTATCGTCGACGCGCCAGAGAACTGCGACAGCCCACAAGACGCAGCGTGTCCCGGTTTATGCATACCGCCGGGGGACGTCATCGAGTGCCGTTGTCCGACGTGCGGTGATAATTTCGTGAATCAGGCTTCGGAGCAGTGCGACGCGTCCGATGACGGCGCGTGTCCCGGAGCCTGCCTCCCCGATTGCACCTGTCCCTAATCGTAGTATCACCCAGTGGCGCGGCGCCGTTTCCCGAACGGCGCCGCGTCACTGGATGACATGATCGAGCTCGCGCACAATCTCTGGATCGTCGAGCGCCCGCAGCGGTTCTACGGCCTCGAGGTCGGCACGCGCATGACCGTCATCCGCCTCGCCGACGGCAGCGTACTCTTGCACTCGCCGGTCGAGCTCGACGCCGAGGTGCGATGGGAGCTCGATGCGATCGGCCGCGTACGTTACGTCGTGGCGCCGAACCGCGTGCATCATCTCTACGCCGGCGACGTCGCGAAGACGTATCCGGAGGCGCGGCTCTGGATCGGCCCCGGGCTCGAGCGCAAGCGTCCCGATTTGCAATATGTCGCCATTCTCGGCGACGAGGCGCCGGCGGAGTGGCGGGATGAGGTGGAGCAGGTCTTCTTCCGCGGCCGTCCGTACGAGAACGAGGTCGTGTTCTTTCATCGTCCGAGCCGGACGCTCGTCATGTGCGATCTCGCGTTCAACTTCGGCCCTCGCGCCGCGGCGCCGACGCGCGTTCTCATGAGCCTCCTCCGCAGTTACGGGCGCTTCGGGCCGTCGAAGCTCGATCCGCTGCTGATCCGCGATCGCGGCGCCGCGCGCGCGAGTCTCGAGCGCATTCTCGCCTGGGACGTCGACCGCGTCATCGTCGCCCACGGCGAGGTCCTCGAGCACGGCGGGCGCGAGGCGCTACGACGCGGCTACGCGTGGCTGCTTCGGTGAGGGGGCGATGACCGAGTCGTGGCCGCAGCAGCTCGAAGCCTGGCACGACTTCTACGTCATCGTCGGCGGCGCCGCGGCGGGGCTCACCGGCCTCATGTTCATCGTCGTGTCGCTCGGGCCGCCGGGGATCGTCTACCGCGCGTCGCGGGGCGTGCGCGCGTTCGTCACCCCGACGGTGGTCTTCTTCGCGAGCGTGCTCGTCGTCGCCGCGGTCATGGCGACGCCGACGCTTGGCCCGGCGACGGTCGCCGTCGCGTTGGCGGTCGGCAGCATCGGGATGCTCGTCTACCTGTGGAGCGTCGAGGGTCACAAGCAATGGCGCGAGAACAATCTCGATCGACTGGATTGGCTCTGGTACATCGCGCTGCCGATCGTCAGCTACGTCGCGACACTCGCTGCGGCGGGCGCCATCTTCATGCGCGTAGCGATCGGTTTGGAGCTGCTCGGCGGCGCGATGCTCTTCTTGCTCGTGATCGCGATCCACAACGCGTGGGATCTGGTGCTGTGGATGACCCAGCAGCCTCGCGGGGGTGGAACCCGAGAGGCTTGATTCAGCCGTGCACCCGCTGGACTCCTGAGCATGGCGAGGAGGCCACATCATGAGTGACAGCGGAACAGCGATCGTCGTCGGCGTCGGACCCGAGGCTGGGCTCGGCGGCGCGCTCTGCAAACGGTTCGCGCGCGAAGGGCTGCACGTGCTCGTCGCCGGACGCACGCCCGACAAAGTGGAGACGGTGGCGGCGGCGATCCGCACAGGCGGCGGGCGCGCGACCGCCGTCGCGACCGATACGACCCTCGAGAAAGACGTCGTCGCGCTCTTCGATCGCGCCGAGAAGGAAGGGCCGCTCGACCTCGTCGCGTACAACGCCGGCAACGCCGCGATGGGCGAGCTGCACGACATGCAGGCGAGCTACTTCGAGCAGGTGTGGCGGGTCGGCTGCCTCGGCGGATTCCTCGTCGGTCGCGAGGCGGTGCGCCGCATGCTGCCGGGCAGCCGCGGCACCGTGATCTTCACCGGCGCGACCGCGTCGCTCCGCGGCAAGCCGACGACGACCGCGTTCGCCTCCGCCAAGGCGGGGCTGCGCGCGCTCGCCCAGTCGATGGCGCGCGCGTATGGGCCGCGCGGGATTCACGTGGCGCACGTCGTCGTCGACGGCGGGATCGCCGGCGACAAGATCATCCAAGGCATTCCGCAGTTCGCGCAAGCGATGGGCGAGGACGGTCTCGTCAGCCTCGACGGTCTCGCGGATGCGTACTGGTATCTTCATACGCAGCACCGCGCCGCGTGGACGCACGAGCTCGACATCCGGACGTTCAAAGAATCGTTTTGAGCCGCCATGGGTCGAGGAACGCTCGCTTTCATCCTGCGGATCGGGATCGTGCTCGCCGTGAGAACGCGCGGAGTACGGCTACGACGCGCGCGTGCAGCCGCGGCTGAACCGCATGCTCACGTCGTCGTTCACCGGCTGGAACAACTACATGCGCAATCTCGGCGATCTGATGGGCGACGCCGAGGCGATGAAGCACTTCGGCAACACGATGGTCGCGTGGGACTTCCACGCCATGAAGCCCATTCAGACGCTCGCCGTTCCCGGCGCGCCGCTCGAGATCCGTTGGGCGCTGCAGCCGCGCCATAACTATGCGTTCACGGCCTCGGCGCTGACGGCGAAGATGTGGCTCGTCGAGCAGAAAGACGACGGCACGTTCGCGGCCACGGCCATCGCCGACATCGGCGAGGCGAAGCAGCAACCGCTCTTGGCCGTCGACGTCAGCCTCTCCGCCGACGACCGCTATCTCTTCGTCGACATGCTCATGGACGGCAGCTGCCGCGTGTACGACGTCGCCGACCCGCACCACCCGAAGCTGCTCGTCACGCAGAAGATCGGTGCGCAGGTGAACATGGTCTCGGAGACCTGGGACGGGAAGCGCGTCTACTTCACGTCGTCGCTCCTCGCCAATTGGGACAAGGCCGGCAAGGACGGCGAGCAGTTTCTGAAGGCGTACGGCTGGGACGGGAAGCGCCTCACGCCACTCTTCAGCGCCGTCGCGCACGAATCGGCGGGCGACGCGCGGATCGACCCGGCGGTGCCCGGCGCCGGCGGCGTGTACTCGGGGCGAACTTCCGGGACGGGACACTAGCGCTTCACGCGCGCGAGCAGCTCGTCGACGCGAGCCCGCGCCGCCGCCGCGGCGGCGGTGTCGGGGGCCGTCGGAACGGCGCGCAGGTGCGCGATCCAGTCCGCCGGCAGGCCGTGCTGCACGGCGCCCTCGATGAGCCGCGCCATGTAGATCGCCGACGGGCGGAGCTGCGGATCGCGACGATCGGAGACCAACGTGAAGGCATGCGCCGGCGCCGCGCCCGCCAAGCGCACGACCTCGATCTCGACGCGACGATAGTTGCCGACGCCGACGCCCTCGGTCAGCTCGACGTGCGCCATTTCCTCCGCCGTCAGATCGTAAAGGACGCCGAACACCTCGGTGTCGGGATCCGCGGCGAGATTCGCGAAGCCGTGGCCGCTCGGAAAGAGGGGCGGCTTGTCCAATACGAGCCGCCAGCCGCGCGCCCGTGCCGCGTCGGCGGCCGCGGGCGCGATGCCGCGGCGGTCCGCGAACGTCGAGCGCTGCATGTTGGATTGGGCACGATCGCCGCACGGCAGCGCACGACGGCGCCGCCGCGCTCGAGATCGAGCTGAGGCCGATCGGTGAGGTCGCGGAGGAACGGCCGCTCCGGATTGGCGGCCTCGATCCACGTCGCACCTTCGGCGTCCGCGACCCAGGTGCGGGTCGTATGCGCGCCGCCGTCGGCGCCGTGCGTATGGAGGACGACGACCTCGCGGCCCTCGAGCGCGACCCACGTCACGCCGGCGAACGCGACCGCGGCGCTCGCGAGACCCACGGCGGCGAGGCGAAGTGGACGCATCCTCGCTCTCCTGCCCCACGCTCCAAGCCGTGTCCATGACAGCTACGCCGAGCAGCGGAGCGACCGAGCAACGAAGTATGGCGACGCATATTGACCCAGTACACCAACTTGACAGCATTGGAACCGGATGCGACCAGCATCGTGCATGTGCACACGAACGGCAGCAGCGACGACCCGTCGAAACATGACGATGTGCGCGGTCGCGATGTGCGCGCTCGCGGCGTGGACGCTCGTGCCCGCGGCGGCCGGCGCCGGGGTCGAGCTCGCGACCGAGATCAGCAGCGCGGGCGCTCCCGCCGGCAAGCAGCCCCAGCAAACGCGACCGGGACGGATGCTCCTCGACGGCGCCCGCGTGCGGATGGAGATCGACGGCATGACCGCCGGCGAGCCGAAGCACGTCATGATCTACCGCGGCGATCACGATCTCGTGTGGAGCCTCGACGACAAGCACCGCACCTACACCGAGGTCGACCGGGCGCGCATGCAGGAGATGCGCGAACAATCGGAGACCATGCGTGCCAAGATGCGCGCGGAGCTCGCGAAGTTGCCGCCGGCGGAGCAAGCGCGGATGCAAGCCGCTCTCGCCGCGTCGGACCCCACGACGACGACGCGTGATGCGCCGACGGTGAAGGATACCGGCCGGGTCGATACGGTCGGCGGCCTTCAGTGCCGCGAGGTCGAGGTGTCGCGCGGCGGCGTGAAGCAGAGCGAGATCTGCGTCGTCGATTGGAAGACGGCCGGCGTGACGAAGGCGGACCTCACCGCCGTGCGCCAGCTCGGCACGTTTCAGCAAGAGACGTTCGGCGCGGCGGGCCGGCGCGACAGCGACGACATGCTCGCGCTCTTCGACGGCCTCGACGGACTGCCGGTTCGGGTGCGCTCGTTTCGCGGCGGCCAGATGCGATCGGAGTTCCGCGTCGTGAAGGTCGAGCACAAGCCACTGGACGCCAAGCTCTTCGAGCCGCCCGACGGCTACCAGAAGCGGATCTTCTCGATCTCGATGCCGGGCGCACGCCCGCAACAGGGCGGAGCGCGGCCGAGCGTCGCGCCGAACCCCGCGCCGCCGAATGCTCCGCCGCCAAGCGCTGCGCCCGGCCGTTAGCCGTCGGCCACTAGCCGTCGGCCACGGCGTGGTGGCCGCGCGGTGCGACGCTCGCCGCGCTGCTAGCGCGGCGCGCGGGTGTCGAGGCGCACGCGGAACGTTGCGCTGGGCACGGTGCGGCCGAGGGCGCGCGCGATCCAGACGAACGGACGCGTGTACCAGTATTTCGCCATCATCAGATCGGTGACGTGGTCGATCACCGCCGGCGCGGTGATCGGCTCCGCGTGTCCGCCGAGCGTCTCGCCGTCGACGCGCAAGACGACCGACGGCTTCGCAGCGATGTTCCGCACCCACTGGCGCTCACGGTTCGCGGTGACGAGATACACGACTTCGCCCTCGGCCATGAACCAGATCGTCACCTCGTACGGGGTGCCGCTGCGGCGGCCGTAATGGGTGAGCCGGAGCGTCGGCCGGTCGGCGACGCGAGCGAGGCGGTCGCGGAGCGTCATGCGAATCTCCCCATTCGGTGCGCCCAAAGGTCGCGCGTCGGTTTTGCTTCGTCGCATCCGGTGTCCTCCGACATGGTGACCCTTCTTCCGATGCTGCCGCGGCTCAGGGCGCCGGCGGTGTGCCGGCGTGCGATCGTCCTTGCTGCGCCAGCGCTAGCGCGAGGTTCTGGCGCGCTGCGCCGAAATTCGGTTGCACCGCGACCGCGGCGCGGAAGTGGACGATCGCGTCGTCCATGTGTCCCGATTGCGCGAGCACGATGCCGAGGTTGTTGTGCGCCTCGGCGAAGTCCGGGCGGATCGCGAGCGCGCGCTCGAGATGGCGGCGTGCCGCCGCGGTGTTGCCCATCGAGAGCAGCACGTTGGCGAGATTGTTTTCGTCCTCCACCGCCTGCGGCCGCCCAGCGATCGCTTTCCGGTACTGCGCCGCCGCCGCGGCGAGGCGTCCTTTGCCGGCGAGGAAGTTGCCGAGCTCGCCGCGCGCGTAGACGAAGTCGGGACGCAGCTTCAGCGCGCGGCGGTACTCGGCGATCGCGCCGTCGATGTCGCCGCGTTTGAAGAAGAGCCCGCCCATCTCGTAGTGCGCGACGCCCGAGCGCGGATTGGCGACGATCGTCGCGGTCCAGAACGTCGTCGGGTCGTGCCAGATGCCGACTTGGCGCCACGTGAGGATCGCGAGCACGCCGAGCGCCGCCACCGTCACGAGCGCGCCAATCGATCGCCCAGCAGGCGCGCGCCAGAGCGGCAGCGTGGCGGCCTCCCAGACGACGAGCACGAAGATTCCGAGCAGCGGGATGTATGTGTACCGATCGGCCATCGCGTGCTCGCCGACCTGCACGAAGCCGATCACCGGAAATAGCGTGCCGAGATACCACAGCCAGCCGACTGTGACGTGCGGCCGCCGTCGCGCGCCGCGAAGAGCGAGGAACGTCGCGGTGACGAGGAAGGCCGCCGCGGCGACGACCGTCGCCGTCGCGAGGCGCGGACCCTCGAGAGCGGGATGGGAGTACCACGGTGAGAGACGCGCCGGCCACAGCGCGAGGCGCAGATATGCGACGTAGGAGACGACCGCGTTCGGGATGCGATCCCACGCCGGGATGAGGTGCTGGGTCGTCGCCGCCGAGGCGGCGCTCTGCGCGACGAACGTAAAGAGCGCGGCGGCGGCGGCGATGACGAAGAGCGGAATCTTCTCGCGTACGGCGCGTCGCGAGAGGCGCGCCAGCGGCCAATAGTCGAGGAGCAGCAACACGGCGGGTAGGGTCACCGCCATCGGCTTTGCCGCGAGCGCGGCGACGAAGCCGGCGACGACGGCGACACCGCTCAGCGACCGGCCGCCGCGCGCCCACCGTGCGTACGCGGCGAGCGTCAGCAGGAAAAAGAAGGTGCTCAAGACCTCTTTCCGTTCCGCGATCCAGGCGACCGGCTCGACGTGCAGCGGGTGCAGGCCGAAGAGCGCGGCGACAACGGCGCTGCGCCAACACGCACCCGTGAGGGCAAGGAACACAAAGAAGACGAGCACCGTGTTCGCGACGTGCAGCGCGACGCTGGTCAGATGATGACCGCGCGCATCCATGCCGTAGAGGCGGTAATCGAGCATGTGCGACAGCCACGTGAGCGGCATCGGGTTGCCGAAGCGGGAGGTCGTGAGCGCCCAGCGCACGCTCTCCCAGGAGAACGTGCGGACCTCCTGGTTGTTGGTGATCATGACGTCGTCGTCCCAGTTGAGAAACGACGCGCGGCCCGCCGGCAGGTACGGCACCGCGGTGACGACGGCGAGTGCGAGGGCGATCGCAATGGTTCGCGCCATCGCGTCGAAAGCGTAGCCGAGCCTGGTGAAGGTCACAACGTCGACACGGGCGAGCACGATTGACGCCTGCGGCGCGGCTGGGCTATGCGACGCGCGATCGCCTGCTGCGCCTGCCGGAACGTACCGGTGCCGCGCGGAGACGCCGATGATCCAGCCCCGCCGGTTCCTCCTGACGACGCTGCTACTCGTGCTCGGCGCGGCGCCCGCGGCCGCGGTGACGTTCGTCGAACATTTCGACGGTGCGGCGCTCGATCCCGGCCTCGCGGCGCAGGCCGACCCCGGCTACAGCCAGGCGATCGTCAGCAGCAAGCTCGACGTCGAGAAAACGAATGGCTCGGGCACCGGCGAGGTATCCGTCCAGACGCTCTTCACGATCGACGGCGATTTCACCGCCACGGTCGTCGCGACGCGTGCGGATCTGAGCGGCGGCGCCAAGCTCGGGTTGCGCGTCATTTTTCTGGATCACGCGACGACGGCGGAGATGTTCCTGCACGGAGCGGATGGAGTAGAAGGCGTCATCAATGGCTCATCCGCGACGCAGATGGTCGCCGCGACGACGGCGACGCTGTGCATCCGGCGGGTCGGCGGCTTCGTGTCGGACGAGGTCGATACCGGCAGCGGTTTCGTGTCCGTGCAGTCGAATACGTTCGACGCGAGATTCACGAAGGTGCGAGCACGCGTGGACATGGTCCTGGTCCAGGGCGGCACGAGCACCGCGGCCGAGAGCGGAACGCTCGACGACTTCACGATCAACGCGGACGTCATCGTCTCCGCTCCCAGCGCTACGCCGACATCGACGCTCATCGTGACGACGCCGACCCCGCGGCCGTCGCCGGTGACGCTCGACCACTTCATGTCGTATGCCGTGAAGCCGACGAAAGGCACCGCGAGCTTCGAACCTCTCGGCCCGGTGACGCTGACCGATGCCTTCGTGCCGGCGGGCGCGGATTACGACGTCATCAAGCCGGCGGCGCTGGCGCTCCCCGCGGACAAGAACGAAAGCGGCGTGCACGACGACGCGACGCACCTCCTCGAGTATCTGGTGAAGCCGTCGAACGGCGCGCCGAAGTTCGCGCCGCGCGTCGACGTGCGTCTGTTGAACCAGTGCAGCGACGTCACGCTCGTCGTGAAGAAGCCCGTGAGCCTGCTCGTGCCGACGGCGAAGAGTGTCTCGGACCCCGTCGATCCTCCGGTCGAGGCGGAACACGAGGTCGATCACTTCCTCTGCTATCGGGCGAAGCCCGAGGCGAAGCTCGCGAGCGGCGGCGTCCTGCCAAAATTCCCGAAAGGTATCCAGGTCGACGTCGCGGACCAGTTCGACGACTCACAGCCGCGGCGTTACGATCTCAAGTCGATCACGAAGCTCTGCGTCCCGACCGCGAAATCCGGGAACCCACTCTTCCTGAAGGGCGCCGCCAAAGGTACGCCGGCGACGATTACGCCGGCGAGCGTGCGCCACGCCGACTCGCTTCTCGTCTGTTACCAGGCGAAGCTCGCGACCAATCAGATCCCGCAGCTCGGGTGCGGCGCCGTCGACCCGAAGAGCAAGGGCGCCAAGATCGACCCGAAGCAGCCGAAGCACACGCCGGTCATCGGGATCTTCGTGAACAACCAGCTCGGGCCGCTCCAGCTCGACTCGGTGAAGGAGCTCGAGCTCTGCGTCCCGTCGGTGATGCCGTAGACGCGAGACGCACGTCCGCGTGACGCGCGCGGCGGCGAATCCTGATATGCCGCAGCGTTCTGTGCGCATGCGCCGTCGGCGTCTTTGCGGAGGTGCTGTTCACGAAGAGCCGCGTTCTCTCGTCGGATCGCGAAGACCTGGCGACGATCTTTCTGCACTGGGAGCAGTTCAACGCGCGCGAGCTCGGCCGCGGCAGCTTCCCACTGTGGAACCCGCACGTGTACTCCGGCACCCCGTATTTCGGCGCGTTTCAACCGGCGCTCGCGTATCCGCCGAGCTGGCTCTGCCTCGTCTTGCCGGTCTCCGTCGCGATCAATTGCGGGATCGTGCTCCATTTCCTCATCGGCGCCCTCGGCACTTTTCTGTGGGCGGCGCGACGGCGCCTGCACCCTGCGGCGTGCTTCGTCGGAGGGTTCGTCTTCACCTTTTGTGGGGCACACTTTCTCCAGGTGTACCGTGGGCATCTGCCGAATCTTCGCACGCTCGTCTGGGCGCCGTGGATTCTGCTCGCGATCGACGGCGTCCTCGCGAGCGCGCCGCGCACGCGGACGCTCCTCGCGTGGACACTCGCCGGCATGGCCGCCGTTGCCATGCAGATCCTCGCCGGCCACGTCCAGGAGACGTTCTACACGGCGCTCGTCGCGGGCTCCTACGCGCTTCTATGCTGGGCGCGGACGACGCACCGCCTCCGTACCGCCGCCGCGCTCGTCGCGATGTACGTCGGCGCGGCCGCGCTCGCCGCGGTCCAGCTCTTCGCCGGTCTCGACGCGGCGGCGGAAGGCACCCATGCGAATCTCACGTACCGCTTCGCGGCCAGCTTCGCGTTTCCACCCGAGAACCTGCTGACCCTCGTCTTCCCGGGATTCTTCGGCGACATGGGCGCCGCACCGTACTGGGGTCGCTGGACGCTCACCGAGATGTCGCTCTTCATCGGCTGCGCTCCGTTCGTGCTCGCGACGTATGCGATCGTCGCGGGTGACCGAAAGCAGCGACGGTTCTCGGTCACCGTCGCACTGCTCGCGCTGGTGCTCGCGTGCGGTTCGTACACGCCGCTCTTTCGACTGCTCTACGACCACGTCCCCGGATTCGCGAGCTTTCGCGGCACGACGAAGTTCACCTTTCTCGCGATGCTGTTCGTCTCGATGCTCGCCGCGATCGGCTTCGATCTCCTCTTGCGCGCGCGTCCGACGGCGCGGTGGGTCGGCTGGACTGCGCTCGCGGTCGGAGCGTCGCTGGCCGTCGCCGGCGGCGTCGTGTTGGTCTCGGCGCGCTCCGGCGGCGCCGGCGCGTGGGGACGCGCGCTCGCCGTGCTGCAGCTTCCCGACGACGCTTATGGATTCCGCTACTATCCGCAGCAGCGCAGCGCCGACTTCGCCGTCCGCGCCGGCGCGCAGGCGGCGCGATCGGTGCTCGTCGCTGCCGCGACGTTTCTCGCGCTCGGTGCGCTCTGGCTCGGCGCCGAGCGCCGCCGATTTCTCGTCTACGGCATCGCCGCCATCGGCTGCCTAGAGCTCCTGGTGTACGCGCGCTCCATGTGTCCGAGCTTCGACGCCGACGAACATCTCCGCGCGGCGAAGCAAATCGCGGATTTCATGCGCGCGCACGGCGACGACGCGAGGACGGGAAACGTGCCGTATTTCGGGATGACCGCCGGCACGCGCGACATGTGGGGCGACGACCCGATGATCTTACGCCGCTACGCCGAGTTCGTCGCGATGACGCAGAACGTGAGTCCCGATACTCCCGACGTGCTGGCGATCCACGACCTGTCGCCGCTCTTTTCTTTCGTGCGTCTGCGCTATCTGTTCGAGCGCGACGGCGCCCGTGTGCGCCCGACGGCGACGGGGTTCGGGGAGCTGCCGCGCGCGACGCTGGTGTCGGGGTGGCGCGTCCTGCCCTCCCGTGACCAGCGCCTCGCCGCGCTCGGCGAAACTGGATTCGATCCCCGGACGACGGTCCTGCTGGAGCACGAGCCCGATCCGCCGCCGGCGGTCGACGGCGGGAGCGGGTCGGTCGTCATTCAGGATCTTTCGACCGATGCGATGGACGTGCGCGTCGACGCCCCCGCCGCCGCGATCCTGCTCCTCGGGGAAAACTACAGCGCCGGTTGGCACGCCGTCGCCGCCGACGGCAGCGTGCAGCGAACGTACACGATCATGCCCGCCGATCACTTCCTACAGGCGATTCCTCTGGCCGCCGGCGCGCATCACTTTCGCCTCGAATACCAGCCGCGGGGATACGTCGGCGGGCGCCTACTTCGCCGGTGACGCCTCGGCCTTCCGCGTCACCTCGACGTCGATCGTGATCGGGATCTCGTCGCCGACGACGAGGCCGCCACCGTCGAGCGTCTTGTTGAAGCTGACGCCGAAGTCTTGGCGGTTGATCGTCGTCTTCGCTTCCGCGCCGGCGCGCAGGTTGCCCATTGGATCTTTGATCGGCGGCGTGACGTCGGAGACGTCGAGCACGATCTCTTTCGTGACGCCGTGGAGCGTCAAGTCGCCGGTGACCTTGTACTTGGTGTCGCTCACCTTCTCGATCTTCTTCGACGCGAACGTGACCATCGGGAACTTGACGACGTCGAGGAAGTCGGGGCTGCGCAGGTGCTCGTCGCGCTTCTGATTGGCGGTGTCGATCGAGACGGCTTCTATTGATGCTGCGATCTTCGCGTCCGTCGGATGGGCCGGTGCGCCGTCGACGCTGCCGTTGAACTTCGAGAACTGACCGCGGACGTTGCTCACCATCATGTGACGCACCGAAAATGCGATCGTCGTGTGCGCCGGATCGATCGTCCAGACGTCCGCACGGGCCGTGGTGGACGTGAGAGTGAGCACGGCGAGCGTCGCCAACGAGAGCATGTTCGTACGAGCACGAGTCATCGGGTGTCCTCCATCGCGTGAGTGATTGGGGCGGCACCAATAGCATCGAGTCGCTGCCGTCGGAAGCTGCCCCGACGTTGACACGATGGGGGCCGCGGAATACGCGAGGCGCATGGCGCGATTCGAGATCCTGCACAACCCCCGCTGCAGCAAATCGCGCGAGGCGTTGCAGCGGCTGCACGACGCCGGCGAGCATCCGACGATCATCGAGTATCTGGCCACGCCGCCGACGCGGGCGCGTCTCGAGGAGATCCTGCGTCTCCTCGGCACCGACGATCCGCGTGCGATCATGCGCACGGGCGAGGCGATCTATCGCGAGCTCGGTCTCGCGGACGAGACGGATCGCGAGCGGCTCCTCGCCGCGCTGGCCACGCATCCGATTCTCATCGAGCGGCCGATCGTCATCCGCGACGACGGACGCGCCGTCGTCGGGCGGCCGTCGTCACGCGTCGCGGAGCTGCTCGCGTGATCGGCGATGGACTGACGGCGCTCTGATCACCGTCGGCGGGCGTTCGCGCTCGGTCACGGGTGCACGCGCGAGACGCTGTGCGAAGGGCTTGCGCACGTCGCCGCGAGATGACGAAAATTCGCGTGTCCCGCGGTTTTTTGTTGACGTCGCAGCCGGCCGCCGCGCATGCTCCAACCGATGCGTGCTGGTGGCGGGGGGAGGACGCGACGTGGTTACGCCGTCGCGGCGGTGCTGATCGCGGCGCTCGTCGGGTGCACGTCGCCGGCGCGGGCGACGACCGTCAACAGCTGCTTGGCGCGCAAGCTCTCCGGCGTCGGGCGGTCGGTCTCCCGTCGCGCCTTCTGTTACGCTCACGAGGCGTTGCGACCGGCCGTCGCGGCACTCTCCAGCTGTCTCGCGCATGCGCAGACGAGCTTCGGCGGTAACGCCGCGCCGCAGACCGGCGCGTTCGCCAAGCTCGAGGGGCTGTGGTCGTGCGTCACGGTCGGTGACGGCGCGCGAATGGACGGAGCGATCGGCGGCTACGTCGCCGCGCTCGCGGCGCAGGTGGGAAATCACGGAACGCCGCGCCGCTGCGACGCGACGAAGCTCTCGTGCGTCGGTCGCTACGTCGCGCGCATCGCCGAGTGTCACGCCGGCGCCGCGCGCCACGGCGGCGTCGTCGACGATGGGTGCCTCACGCGGGCGGCGCTGCATCTTTCCGACGGCGCTCGCGGCTGCCTCGACCGCGCGGAAGCGGCCGCCGCCGCGTGCAGCGTCACGGGCGACGTCGCCGCGCTGCAGAGTACCGCCGACGCGTTCGTCGCCCACACGCTGTGCGCGCTCGATCCCGTCGGCACGGCAGGGTGCCACGCCGGTCCGACCGCACATGCGCGCACTCCGACGCCGGTGCGCACCGCGACACGCACCGCAACCTCGACCCCGACCCGCACGCCGACGGCGACCCGCCCCCCGACGCCAGTTGCGACTCCCGGCGGGACGAGCGATCCGGAGCAGCGGTGCGTCGACATCATCAACGGCTATCGCGCGTCGATCGGCCTGCCGCCGTACGCGCGCTGGACGGCCAAAGAGACCTGCGTCGACGCCGAGGCGCTCGCCGACAGCAAGAGTGGGCGGCCGCACAGCGCCTTCGGCCAATGCTCGGAGCTCGCGCAGAACGAGTGTCCCGGCTGGCCGGGAACGCCGTCGACGATGATCGCAAGCTGCCTGCAAGCGATGTGGAACGAAGGACCGGGCTCCAACTTCGCGGCGCACGGCCACTACATCAACATGACCAGCCGCTCGTACACGAAGGTCGCCTGCGGTTTCGCCGTCCTCTCGAACGGCACCGTGTGGGCGGCGCAAGACTTCCAGTAACGCGCCGTCCGCCGCGAATCCGCGGATCGGCCTTTCCGCGCATACGGGAACGCTCTTGAACGGCGCGTTTCTGATCGCGCTCGCCGCCGTGTGGGAATGGGCCCGCCTCGCGCCACGAATGGCAGTCGCCGCGTACTGGCTCGCGGTCGCTGGGAGCTGGGTGAGCTGTCTCGCGCTCTTCGCGGCGGGCGTGCTCGCGACGAGCGCGCCGCTGCCGATCCACGGCGCCGCGACCGAGCGGTGACGACGCAGGCGCCGCGCTTCACCGCGCGCTGAGTCGCCGCCGGCGAACGTCCTCGCCTATGCGTGCGGACGCGGCGATCGTCAGCGGAACGTCGGCGGGCGCTTCTGCAGGAACGCCTCGACGGCTTCGCGGTGCTCGGGCGTCTTCCAGCACTCGCGCAGCATCTCTGTCTCGCGACGCTGGACGGCGGCGATGTCGGTCGCCATCGAGCTCTCCGAGAGCAGCGTCTTGATCATGCGCAGCTGCGGATCGGGGTTGGCGGCGATCTCATGCGCGATCGCGAATGCGCTCTCGACGAGCGTCTCCGCGGGCGCCAAGCGGTCGACGAGCCCGATCCGCGCCGCCTCGTCGCCGCGATAGAGGCGGCCCGAGAGGCACATCTCGCTCGCGCGGCCGAAGCCGATGCGCTGTACGAGGAGGTTCGTGCTGCCGAGCTCGGGGACGAGCCCCATCTTGATGAACAGCATGCCGAACTTCGCCTGCTCCGAGGCGACGAGGACGTCGAACGGCAGGATCATCGTCATGCCGATCCCGACCGCGGCGCCGTTCACCGCCGCGACGAGCGGCTTCGCCTTGCGGCACAGGGCGACCCAGTCGAGTCCGGCCGGCATGCCGCCGTCGCCGCCGGCGGTATTGGCGCCCGGATCCACGCCGTCGATGCGCTTCTTGAACGTCGCCTCCATGTCGGCGCCGGCGCAGAAGCCGCGTCCCGCGCCGGTCATGACGATCGCGCCGACGGCGCGCTCCTCGTTGGCGCGGCCGATCGCGTCGGCGAGCTCGCTCGCCATCTGCGGGGTCCACGCATTCAGCTTCGCCGGGCGGTTCAGCGTCAGCAGCACGACGTCGTCGCGTTGCTCGTAGACGATTTGCTCGTACGACATGCGCCGCATGGTCGCGCCGGTGACCATCGCGAGTCAAACGCGCGGGCGCTGGCGGCGATCGTCGGTTGCACCCGACGTGCGCGATAAGGAGCAGTGCGCACAACGGGTGCAGCCGACGACCGCCGCCAGTGCCCGCGGGCCGGCGCGCGATCGTCTCGCTCCGCGCCTCCTCTCACATGCCGACGACCGACGCGTGTCCACGGATCGTGCCATTCTTGCGGCGGGGGCGGCCATTTGGCGGTCGCGCGTTGCACCGGGTCGAGCACCGCTCTAGGGTCGGCGGCATGCGAATCGCCATTGGGATCTATGAGTGCTTCACGTCGCTCGACGCGATGGGGCCGTTCCAAGTGTTGTCGTCGTTGCCGGGGGCGGACGTGACGTTCGTTGCGGCGAAGGCGGGACCGGTGACCGACGAGTCGGGGTTTCTCACGGTCACGGCGCAGAAGTCGTTCGACGCGCTGCCGGATCCGGACGTGTTGCTCGTGCCGGGCGGGATCACGACGGGGACGCTCGTGCCCGACCATCCGATCATCGGGTGGATCGCGCGTGCGCACCGGACGACGACGTGGACGACGTCGGTGTGCAGCGGCGCGCTGCTCCTCGCCGGCGCGGGTGTGTTGAAAGGCGTCGACGCGGCGACGCATTGGGGGGTGTTCGACGAGCTCGCGCGCCTCGGCGCCAACCCGGTGCACGAGCGTGTCGTGCGGCGCGGGAAGATCGTGACGGCGGCCGGCGTGAGCGCGGGAATCGACATGGCGCTCACGCTCGCGGCGGAGATCGCCGGCGTCGAGTTTGCGCGCACGCTTCAGCTCGTGATGGAGTACGACCCGCAGCCGCCGTTCGACGCCGGGTCGCCGGCGAAGGCGGGGCCGGAGCTGGTGAATCGCGCGCTCACGGCGATGATGCAGACGATGCAGCAGCTCGCGGCACGGCGGCAATCGTTCCCGGAGGGTCCCGATGGCCGAATCGCAGCGCGACGACCGGAGTAGCAGGCCGCTCACGCTCTACGTCGACGCGTTCTACATCAGCCCCTACGCGTTCTCCTGCTTCGTCACTCTGCGTGAGAAGGGCCTGGCGTTCGAGGTGTGCCCGGTGCCGTTGCAGGACAAGGCACAGAAGGAGCCCGGGTACCGCGACCGCTCGCTGACGGCACGCGTCCCGGCGCTCGTGCACGGCGACTTCTGGCTCTCGGAGTCGAGCGCGATCGACGAGTATTTGGAGGAAGTGTTCCCGCCGCCGGCCTATGCGGCCGTCTATCCGCACGATGCTCGTGAGCGGGCGCGGGCGCGACAAATCCAGGCGTGGCTGCGAAGCGATCTCATGGCGCTGCGCGAGGAGCGCGCAACGACGACCATGTTCTACGCGCGCGCCGAGCAGCCGCTCTCCGCCGCCGGAGCCGCGGCCGCCGAGACGCTCATACGCGTCGCGGAGCAGAGCCTGGGCGCAGGCGGATCGTATCTCTGCGACGCGTGGTCGATCGCCGACGCCGATCTCGCGTGGGTCGAGCGCGACCGCATCCCGCTCGTGCCGTACGAAAGCTGAGCTGCGCGATGCGCCGGGGCCGTCCGCGATGAACCTGAATCAAGTCACCTTGCCGTCGACCGACGTCGCGCGCAGCGTCGCGTTCTACCGCAATCTCGGGTTTCGGCAGATCGTCGCCAATTTGCCCGACTATGCCCGCTTCGAGTGTCCGGTCGGCGGCGCGACGTTCTCGCTCCACCGGGTCGCGCACGTGCCGGAGTCGGGCGTCGTCGTGTACTTCGAATGCAACGACGTCGACCGCACGGTGGCGCGGCTGCGGCGTGCCGGCGTGACGTTCGCCGCCGAGCCGCGCGACCAAACCTGGCTCTGGCGCGAGGCGTATCTCCGCGATCCGGACGGCAACACGATCTGCCTCTTTCACGCGGGAACGAATCGCCGCCACCCGCCGTGGCGTCTCGAGGAGGACGCCGGCGCCGACGCGACCGTTCCGTACATCATCACCGTCGAGGAGAATCCGCGCGACGAGGACGTGCAGATCCTACGCGACGGTCTCACGGCGCACGCGCTGCCGACGACGCACGTGCCGGGCTTCGCGCCCGTCGCCGTGTTCGCGCGCGATGCGGCACGTGCCGTCGTCGGCGGAATCTTCGCGATCGTCAACTGGAATTGGTTGCACGTCGCACTGGTGTGGGTGGCGGAGGACCGACGCGGGACGGGCCTCGGGCGCGAGCTGCTTGCGGAGGTCGAGGACGTCGGCCGTGCGCGCGGCTGTACGCACGCGCACCTCGACACGTTCAGCTACCAGGCGCGGCCGTTCTACGAGCGTCACGGCTACGAGCTCTTCGCGACGCTCGACGAGTACCCGCCTGGCCAACAGCGCTTCTTCATGCATAAATCGCTTGCGGGCACGTCGTGAGGCAGATCTCGGCCGAGCATCGCCGCTTTCTCATCGTCGATCAGGGCATCGGTCCGATCATCGTGAACCTGCTGCTGAACGGCGTCATCGCCTGGGGCATGTTTCGCTCCGCGCCGAGCGTCCCGCTGTGGGGTCTCCAATCGAGCATCGCCGCCGACACGTTCGGCACCGCATTCATCCTGCCGGTCCTGACGTCGCTCATCGTCGGCGCCGCCGTCCGCCACCAGGTACGTCGCGGGCGACTCGCGCCGCTGCCGGCGACGTGGCCGGCGTCGTCGTGGTCGCGGCGCGCGAGCTGGCAGTGCGGCGCCGCGCTCGGCGCCGTGGCGATGGTGCTCGCGGCGGCGCCGGTCGTCGCATGGCTCGCGGTCGCGGGTTCGGTGGAGATGGACCTCTGGCGGTTCGTCTGGTTCAAGGCGGCCTTCGGCGCCGCGTTGGGCTTGCTGGTGACGCCGCTCCTCGGCTGGTGGGCGTTGGCGCGGGCGTCGAACGAGGGCGGCGCGTCGGCGTGATCCCGCGCCGGCGTTTCGGCCGGACGCGCTTCGACGTGCCGGCGCTCGGACAAGGCACGTGGGAGCTCGAGCATGCCGATCGCCGGTCGGCGATCGCCGCGCTCCGGCGCGGTCTCGATCTCGGAATGACGCACGTCGACACCGCCGAGATGTACGGCTCGGGCACGGTCGAGGAGGTCGTCGCCGAGGCGATCGCCGGCCGGCGCGACGAGGTGTTCCTCGTCTCGAAGGTGCTGCCGAGCCACGGCTCACGCCGTGCGACGATCGCCGCGTGCGAGCGCTCGCTGGCGCGCCTCGGGACGGACCGCCTCGATTGCTACCTGCTGCATTGGCCGGGATCGGTGCCACTGACGGAGACGATCGGTGCGTTCGAGGAGTTGCGCGCGCAGGGCAAGATCCGCTCGTGGGGCCTCAGCAACTGCGACGTCGCCGAATTGGAAGAGGCCCATCGCATCGCCGGCGATCGCGGCGGCGCCGGCCGCGGCAGCAGTACCGGTGACGAGCACGCAGGCGACCGTCGCACTGCGGGCGAGGCGAGCGTCGGCGGCCGTCGCGCGGCAGCTGACGGCCGCCTCGCGTGCAATCAGGTGCTCTATCATCTCGGCGAGCGCGGCATCGAGCACGCGGTGCTGCCGTGGTGCGAGCGGCACGGCGTCGCCCTCGTCGGCTACAGCCCGTTCGGCTCCGGGCGCTTTCCCGGCCCGCGCTCTCGCGGCGGGCGCGTGCTCGCCGAGATCGCGGCGGCCCACGGCGCAACGCCGCGCCAGGTCGCGCTCGCGTTCCTCGTGCGGCGGCCGGCGCTCTTCGCGATTCCGAAGGCGTCGTCGCCGGAGCACGTCGAGGACAACGCCGGCGCGGCGACGCTACGGCTCGGCGCCGACGACATCTCACGCCTCGACGCGGCGTTCCCGCTCGGTCGGCCGCCGCGCACGCTGCCGACCGCCTAACCCGTTCCGCTTGCGTCGCGCATGCGCGCGGCGAAATCGCCGAGCTCGGCGGCGTTCAGATCGGAAACGGCCCAATAGGTCATCCCCTGCGACGTCCAGCGGATGACGTTGTAGCCGTGCACCGTCGTCGGCGCGGCGCCCGCGCCGGCTGCGCCCGCGGCCGGCCACACGAACACGTTGATGACGTGCTTCTGCCGCCCGTAGACGAGCGCCGCGACCGGGCGGCCGCCGACGTAGTCGAGCCGCCCCCCGACGAGCGGAAACCCCACGTTCGCGAGATCGACGACGGTCGGCGCGAAGTCGAGCTTGCCATCGAACCACGGACGCACGGTGTGACGATCCGACGACGCGACGTCGGTCACATGGTCGACCATGAGCGAGCGGACGTGACTCGCCACGATCTCGTCGACGAGCCCGGCCTGCGGCGGCGCGAGGACGCGCAGCGCGACGACGGCGGACGCAGCCGCGGCGAGCGCCGCGCCTCCCGCCCAACGCCACGGTCGCCGCGCCGTCGCCGGCGCATTGATCGCGGTCGCCGCGACGCCGCCGCCGGGTGCGCCAAGGCGTGTACGGACGCGTTCGGCGAGTTGCGGGTCCGGCACGAAACGTACGTCGGCCGCCAGCACGGCGCGGAGCGCGCGCTGACGCTCCGCGGCCGCGCCACAGCGCGCGCATGTGGCGACGTGTCGCTCCATCTCGAGGGCGCGCACGAGGTCGAGCTCGCGGTCGAGATACGCATGGATGAGGTCGCCGACGTCGGTGCATTCCATGATCATCCTCCGCGCGACAGCCGGCGCCCGAGCTCGCGGTGCAGGCGCTCGCGCGCGCGCGCCAATCGCGACATGACGGTGCCGAGCGGGATTTCGATCACCGCCGCGATCTCCTTGTACGAAAGGTCCTCGAGCTCGCGCAGCACGAGGACCTCGCGAAACTCGAGCGGCAGCGCCGCGATCGCGCCGCGGACGAGGTCGCGATCGGCGCGCTGAATGAGGAGCGCCTCGGGCGTCGGCGCCGCATCGTCGGGTGCGTCGTCGGCGTCCGCCGTCGCGACCTCCTGGACGCCGCGGCGCGCGCGCCATGTGTAGCAGGTGCGCCGCACGATGGTGAGCAGCCACGCGCGGCCGTCGTCGCCGCGCAGACCGTCGACGTAGCGCAGCGCGCGCAGGTACGACTCCTGCACGACGTCGTCGGCGTCGCGGTCGTCGCGCGTCAGCCAACGCGCGAGGTCGTAGGCTGCGTCGAGGTGCGGCAGCAGCGCGGTCTCGAAGCGCGCGAGCCTGTCGCGTTCCGTCACGACGTCCTCATTTCGCAGCGCGCACCACACGCACCCGATACGACTCGCCGCCGCGTGAATTTATTCCCGCGTCGCAACGCGGGAATAGGTGCGCCGAGATCACGTGCTGGGCGGGTCGAGCCACCAGCGCCCGGGATCGAGCTCCAGCGCGTCGAACGGCTCCGCGCGGATGCGTTCGTTGCCGCCGTGCGTGCTGGCGACGATCCACCGTCCGGCCTCGAGTCGGTACACCTCGAGGGTGCGCGGCAGCGGATCGACGATCCAGAGATGCGACACCTGCTCGCGCGCGTACACCCGCATCTTCCGGCTGCGGTCGAGGACGCCCGTCGAGGGCGACACGACCTCGCACACCCAATCGGGCGCCAACGTGAAGGCGGTCACGTTCTCGAGGCGCGGCAGGCGCGTACGTCGCCAGCCGGCGAGATCGGGGACGAGCACGTCGTCGCCGAAGTGCAGCTCCGGCTCGAACAGGATCCACCAGCCGCCAGGGGCCTCGCCACCGCCCGGCGGTCGGTGAAAGCGCTCGAACAGCACGCTGCCGATCGCCGATGCCGCGAGCGCGTGCGGCGACGCCGGTCGCGGGCTCGTGTAGAGCTCACCGTCGACGATCTCGGCGACGAGATGCTCGGGAAGATCGACGATGTCCGCGTATGTCGCGCGACGTTTCGGGCTCGACATGCGGGTAGCCTACCACGCGGGCTTCCGACGCGTCACGAATACTCGGTGCTCGCATCGCGACATCGGCCGCTCGCCGCGGCCTCCCGCTGGATCGGCGCAACTGCTAGAGCACGGGTTCGGAGGAACGACGACATGGAGACACGACGACTCGGCGACCTCGAGGTCTCGGCGATCGGCCTCGGCTGCATGGGGATGAGCGAGTTCTACGGACCGACCGACGAGCAGGAATCGATCGCGACCGTCCACCGCGCGCTCGAGCTCGGCGTGACGCTGCTCGATACCGCCGACATGTACGGACCGTTCACCAACGAGGAGCTCGTCGGCCGCGCGATTCGCGGGCGCCGCGAGCGCGTCGTGCTCGCGACCAAGTGCGGCATCGTGCGCGACGAGAAGAGCAAGATGTTGCGCGGCCTGAACGGCACGCCGGCGTACATCAAGCAGGCGTGCGACGCGAGCCTCCGCCGTCTCGGCGTCGATCACGTCGACCTCTACCAGTTGCACCGTGTCGATCCCGCGACGCCGATCGAGGACAGCGTCGGCGCGATGGCGGATCTGGTCCGTGCCGGCAAGACCCGCTTCATCGGGCTCTCCGAAGCGAGCGCGGCGACGTTGCGGCGCGCGCAGAAGGTGCATCCGCTCGCGTCGGTGCAAACCGAGTACTCGCTCTGGACGCGCGATCCGGAGGATGGCGTTCTCGATACGTGCCGCGAGCTCGGAATCGGCTTTCTCGCGTACAGCCCTCTCGGCCGCGGCTTTCTCACCGGGCAGATCAAGAAGTTCGACGATCTCGCGCCCGACGACTACCGACGCTTCGCGCCGCGTTTTCAGGGCGACAACTTCGCGAAGAACCTCGATCTCGTCGCGCGCGTCGAGGAGATCGCGCGCGCCAAGGCGTGTACGCCGAGCCAGCTCGCGCTGGCGTGGCTCCTCGCGCAAGCGCCGTTCATCGTGCCGATCCCCGGTACGAAACGCCGGAAGTACCTCGAGGAGAACGTCGGCGCGCTGAACGTACGGCTCTCGCGCGACGATCTGACGAGCATCGACGAGGTCGCGCCCAAAGGCGCCGCTGCGGGCCTCCGCTACCCCGAGTCGATGATGCCGTTCGTGAACGCATAGCGATGCCCCTCACCGGCAGCTGCCTCTGCGGCGCGGTCCGCTTCGCGATCCACGGGAAGCTCGGCCCGGCGGCGAATTGCCACTGTGGCACGTGCCGGAAGGCGCAGGGCGGCGCGTTCGTCAGCAACGCGCCGGTGCGGCGGAAGTATTTCGAGCTGCTCGCCGGCGCTGACGCAATCACCGAGTACCAGTCGTCACCAGGCAAGTGGCGCAGCTTCTGCCGCACCTGCGGGTCGCCGGTATGGAGCCGGCGCGAGAGCGATCCGGACATTCTCCGGCTGCGGCTCGGGACCATCGACGGCGATCCCGGCCGTCGTCCGCTGGCGCACATCTGGGTGAGCGAGAAGGCGCCGTGGTTCGAGATTACCGACGATCTTCCGCAGGCGCCGACGGACGGTGCGGAGCTGCAAGCGGCGGCCAAGCGTTAGGCGCCAGCGTCAGCGCCGGCGCCAGCGCGGCGTAGCGCTCGCGCCGTGCCAGCGCTCGCGGCCGCGGGATCAGCCCGGCCGATGCGCACCGATTTGCACTCCAATCGTTTTCCCGATGCGCACGGATCTGCACTCCGACGACGTCGCCCCGACGCGCACGGATTTGCATTCGATCGCTGCGGCCCGCGCCGCCATTCGCTTTTGTGCAATCGTCGGTGCGCACCGATTTGCACTGGCGCCCGCTGCGGCCGACTTGCACGTCGCGCCGAGGGGTGAGCTCGGCCCGCGCCGTCGCCGCTTGTCGGCCGCATGCGATCGTTGCGGTGGGTGGTGAGCACGTGTGCCGAGTCTGGGAGCATCTTGGCGTGCCCGTGACGGCGAAGTGCGTGGCCATCGTGTTGCGTTGCCGCTCTGCGATTCAATGACCGTCATCGCATTAGACCGAACAAACGCTCGATCGAGTGGGACAATTACTGCAACCGTATGCATAGAAGTATCAACTCCGACTAGGCGAAGAATAAGCGAATATCGCGCTGCGTGCAACTGTGTTCGCTGCAAATTTGCCGGGTCCCGATACTTTCGTGCGGCATATGCGCGGGCCGAGTGCGCTCGGCGGAATCCGTCTGGCTCCGGATCAATCATCCGCGATCTCATAACTACCCTCTACGGTGCGTTCCGACGCCTCTGCGCGCGTGCTACCCAATTCCGAGGAGGGCCTCACGATGGCGATTCTGGAGCGATTCCTCGCGTACGCGCAGGACTTCGAGCAGACGTACGTCGACGACGATTGGTCGCGCCTGACGCAGTACTTCAAGCCGAACGCGGTCTACGACGTGACGGGCGGGATGCCGTGCACGCTCACGGGACCGGCGGCGATCTTCCGTGGCATGAAGAAGTCGCTCGACAACTTCGATCGCAAGTTCGTCGAGCGCCGCGTCGAGATGGCTGCGCCGCCGGAGGTCGAGGGCGATACGCTGACGCTCGATTGGCTCGTCACGTACGAGCGTCCGGGCGCGCCGCCGCTGCCGCTGCGCGGCCGTTCGGTCGCCCGCTACGATGGTGACTCGATCGCGCATCTGAAGGATTCGTTGAGCAACGAGGACGCGGTGATGTCGTGGATGACGAAGCACGGCGCCGGCCTGAACCCGTCGTACGTGTGACGCGGCAACGCCAATTTGCGCTGACGGGCGGTCGTTTATAGGAAGGCGAGATGCGTAGCCCACGAGACTTCTTCAAGCCGCTTGCAATCGGCGCGCCCGCACCGGTTACCGAGATCCCCGTCCGCCCGTCGCGCATGATTCACTTCTTCGACCCGAGCAACCCGAAGATGCTCGCCAAGCTGCCGGAGCTGGCGCGCACCGCCGACATCCTCCTCGGCAACCTCGAGGACGCGATCCCCGCCGACCGCAAGATCGCGGCGCGCGACGGCCTCGTGCAGATCGGCCGCGAGGCCGACTTCGGCGACACGCCGCTCTGGACGCGCGTCAACAGCCTCGACTCGCCGTGGGCGCTCGACGACATCACCACGCTCGTCGGCGGCATCGGCGACCGGCTTTCGGTCATGATGGTCCCCAAGGTCGAGGGGCCGTGGGACATTCACTACGTCGACCGCCTGCTGGCGCAGCTCGAGGCGAAGCATGGCGTCGCGAAGCCGATCCTCGTCCACGCGATTCTGGAAACGGCGCTCGGCGTGACGAACGTGGAGGAGATCTGCGCCGCGAGCCCGCGTATGCAGGGCATCAGCTTCGGTCCCGCCGACCTCGCGGCGTCGCGCCGCATGAAGACGACGCGCGTCGGCGGCGGGCATCCCGCGTACCTCGTCCGCAACGATCCCGATCCGAAGAACCCCGACGCGCCACGCCCGACCGCGCAGCAAGACCCGTGGCACTACTCGATCGCGCGCATGGTCGATGCCTGCGCCGCGACCGGCTGCCTGCCGTTCTACGGCCCCTTCGGCGACATCTCCGATCCGCTCGGGTGCGAGGACCAGTTCCGTGCCGCGTTCCTCCTCGGCTGCGTCGGCGCGTGGTCGCTGCACCCGAGCCAGGTCGCGATCGCGAAGAAAGTCTTCAGCCCGCCGCCGGAGGAAGTGAAGTTCGCGAAGCGCGTGCTGGAGGCGATGCCCGACGGCCGTGGCGTCCTCATGCTCGACGGCAAGATGCAGGACGACGCGACGTGGAAGCAGTGCCGCGTGATGGTGAATCTCGCGAAGCTGCTGGCGGAGAAGGACCCGGAGCTGAAGCAGCTGTACGGGTTCTGAGCGCCCGGTACGCCCTGGATCGCTACTCGTAGTCTCGCGGGCGTCGTGCGCGAGCATCTCGCGACGTTTCTGATGCTTTCACCGCCCTTCGAAGCGCGGTTCGCGCTTCTCGAGAAAAGCACGCATCCCTTCGCGCCGATCGTCGGTCGCAAACAGGAACGCCATCGCCTGTCGCTCAGCCTCGATCCCGCGCTCGAGAGCGCCGTACGAGCCGGCGTGGATGAGCAGCTTGCCGGAGCGAAACGCCAGCGGCGGCAGCGCCGCGGCCTCGGCGGCGAGCGCGCGCGCGGCGTCGAGCATGGCGTCCGCCGCGACCACGCGATTGACGAGCCCGTGGCGGAGCGCCGTCTCGGCATCGATCGGCTCGCCCAGCAGGACCATCTGCTTGGCGATCGTCGCGGGGAGGAGGCGCGACAGCCGTTGGGTGCCGCCCGCTCCGGGGAGTACGCCGAGCTTGATCTCCGGGACGCCGAGCTTGGCATCGGCCGCCATCACCCGGAAATCGCAGCACAGGGCCAGCTCCAACCCGCCGCCGTAGGCGAAGCCGTGGATGGCCGCGATGGTCGGAATCGGCAACCGCTCGATCGCGTTGTAGACGTTCTGAATCCGCTCGATGTGGTCGAGCGGCTCGCCGGCAGACTCGTATGCCGAGAGCTCGACGATGTCGGCTCCGGCCGAGAACGCGCGGCCGCGTCCCCGAAAGAGCAGCGCGCGAATCGTCCGGTCGGCGTCGATGCCTTCGACGACGTCTGCGAGCTCGTCGATCATCCGACGGCTCACGGCATTGATGCGCTCGGGTCGCGCCAGCTCCACCTCGGCGATCGCACCGGAGCA
>WNFR01001583.1_pt1 | contig 31091 bp, 22 predicted proteins | sample 5400221 | NCBI WGS metagenome assembly WNFR01 (sample SAMN13153357, study PRJNA577476) | soil metagenome | isolation source: 40 cm soil under Madrone tree | place: USA:California | collected 2016-06-14
TCAGAGACTCGAGCGTGGTCTCGCCGCTGATGACGGCATCGCGCACTTCTTTCACGCAGCGCGGACAAAGCGAATCTGTCTCTCTGGGAAAACCAAGTGGAGGTGAAGTACGTTGGTAGGACTTTAGCAGCGGGCCTGGAGCCCATTTCGGACGAATGGCTTCGCCTTCGGGCAGACGCTGATTGACCGTCTGAAAAGCTTTCCAGGCGACATCAGACAGCGTCGAGACGATCTTCGAGCCCCTGACTCCGGTCAATTTACTTTTATCGGTCTCGCCTCGGCGGAATTGATCACTAAACAATTAATTGTTCTCCTAAGGCCCTAAAGCGTTGAGCTGTTGAACTTTTGACGCGCCTGATCGATAGAAAGACTTTAAATCTTGATTCTTCGAACTCCTCGCGGGCGTGCTCACCCTCTTAAAGCCTGACGCGATTGCCATGATAGTGGTGTGACCGGGCAAAGGCAAGGCGCAACTTGTCATGACTCGACCCGAGGTCCTGAAGGAGAAGCTGACGTATTCACCCGGAAACAGAAAACCGTTCGACCCTGGCAAGGCCGCTATCAGCTTTTTTAAGATCAGCCTTTTAAAGATTGACAAACCGTGACCGCAGGGGTATAAGGCAGGCGGATTCTTACAGATTCGTCATCGGTCGACGCGCCTTCCAAAACGAACTCGTCACCGGGCGAAAGTAATTGTTAATTTGACCTCCTGCGAAAGAATCCGCGTGCCTCAAACCGCACCACCCCTTTCGCAGTATTTCAATTTCTTAGCATATCGCACTTGGATTATCACTCGTCGTTCCGGTCGAGAGGTCGATATGAGACCCATTCAGAATCTAAAGGTTTTCGTTCAACGCGTATTAGTACCCTTTCATTGGCTGTTCGTAAGACTGCCAAGGCCTTTCAGCGTTCCCCTTCTGGGAGTCGCTTTGATCTACTTCTTTTTTCTTTTTCCCTTGCTGGTAAACGCGTCTGCTTACCTAGTGGTTTACCTGGCTAAGCTAGTCCAATCTTATCTGTTCTTATTGACTAGCGGATACGGCATCTTGGCATGGATGGTTTCCGGTACCGCAGGTCTTATTGTGCTAATTATTTCGGCACTACTGACTTTACTTTTTGCTGTAGGCGGGATCCTCATAAGCCACTGGGTGGCGGCTAAAATCTACAAGCTCTACCGCCGATTCAGCGTCACACCATTCAAGCCATGTGTCCCCGTATTTCCTACGATTCGCACCCACGGAGACGAGGTCAACAATCCGCTGGCTCGATACAAAAAAATTGGCATCATTCTGTCGGGTGGCGGAGCGAAGGGCGCTTATCAAGCAGGCGCAATGCGGGCGATTTATGAGTTTCTCGAAGAACATAATGCGCACACGAAGGTTCAAATGATCGCTGGCACGTCGATCGGCTCGTGGAATGCGCTTTTTTGGCTGGCCGATCTGATTAAGTCGCAAACCGACGGCCCCGGACCTTTGGAAGAGTGGTGGCGCCGGGTGAGCGTCCAGAACATTATTCTTCCGATTAGGTATGTGCCGACCCGCCAAAATTATCTGCTTTCAAATCAGCCATGGCGGGACAACTTTGACGCCGTTTTCATGGGTACGGGTGCGGGCAAGCGGCTTCTTTATCACGCGCAACAACCGTACGCCGATGACGGGATCCGTTTCTATTTCACCCACTCCAACATTGCCAAGGCCCATCTTGCATTCACTACAAACCGTGACAAGTGGGAGAGTGTCACACCGAACCTTCCCCGCTCCCGGCCGGTAGTTGCGCCGGGAACGTACGTCGTCGTCAACGATTCAAATGATGAATCTCGTACGCTGGCGAACATTCGCACAGGCGTTTTCAGCTCGATGGATATTCCGCCGTTGTTCCAGTACACCTCGATCAATGATGAATTCTTTGAAGACGGGGGCGTCATAGATAATCTGCCGATCCGATTCGGAACAGAAATCGAAGAATGTGACCTACTGTTTATTCTGCCGCTAAATGCAAGTTTTGAAAGAATAGTGGACCAGCGATCGCTGATCAGAAGATTGGCTCGAGTGACCGAGATTCGCCAGGGGGTCCTGGAGCGGAACTCCTTCAAAATGATCTATCTCTATAACGAATTGGCAAGTCTGCGCGAGAAAATCATTTCGTTGCAGCCTAAAGGGGCCCCAGAGCAGCCTGAACCGGTGGATACTGCGGCTGCGCGGGAAGACCAGATCAAAGAGAGAACGGCTGCGCGGGCACTCGCGCGCACTCATCATGTAGTGGACGTATTCTCTGTCTGCCCGGCTCCGGAATTGAAGATCGGCACAACGGAATTCTGGAAAACCAAGGAGGCTGGAGAAGCCTTTCAATTCATGTACGAAGTCACAAAGAATGAATTGAAGGGATTTACTAACTTAGTAGATTCCAACCAAATTCGCATGGCGCTGGTGTCGCCCGTCAGCAACGCCGTCCAGAATGGCAACGGAGTAATTCCGGATTCCAAAAACGACTCTCAGCAGAAAGAAAGTGCCGATGACACATCCCTGGATGGAGAGAAACCGATTCGCAAGGAGACTGATTCCGTAAATTATTACGTGACCTATTTCAAAGATTTTTGAGCCGTTTTCTCTCGTCCGGGCTCTCAGGCAACGCTGGGCTCAAAGCTACATTGCCTTAATCGGGAAAGCTTGGCGGCCCGAACCGCGTCTTAAGATTACGTTCTTCGTTTCCCGTAGATTTAGATTTCAAGAGGCTTGGCATCGATGCAGGAACTCAGCGACAGGCACTATCACACTGTCATAAGCGCCATAACCAGCGGCCGGATAGTTCCATTTCTGGGAGCCGGTGCGAATCTGTGCGACCGGCCGGATGGGGCAGCCTTTGAAGAGCATGGACCATATCTGCCCAGTGGGAGCGAATTGGCCGCCTATTTAGCCAGGACCTTTGGCTGTCCACCGAGTGAGGATCTTGCCCGGGTGGCACAGTACATTGCACTTCTCGGCGGCGGAACGGGAGCTTTGTATCAAGCTCTGCGTTTGCTTTTCGACGTCAACTACCCCCCGACACTCATACATAAATTGTTGGCAGTTCTTCCTCGCGTTCTCCGAGAAACCGGTCAGCCTCCGCGTTATCAACTCATCGTAACGACTAATTATGACGATGTTCTGGAGCGAACATTTCATGCGGCGCGTGAGGAATTCGACATCGTCTCTTATGTGGCTGAGGGGGATCAGCGCGGTAAGTTCTTACACTGGTCTTATGTCTTTACGCCGACACCCAAACGCGAGAATCAGGACAACCTGGATTATCAAGAACAAGTCAAGAAAGAGCGCGAAGAGTTCTGGCAGCGATGGCCGCCCAGCGTCGAGCCCCGTCCCAGGCTAATCGACATCCCGAATGAATACTGCGGTGTATCAATCGACCAGCGCCCGGTCATTCTGAAACTTCACGGCGCCGTCGATCGGATTAGCCCGCCCGAAATGATCGAACGATTAGATAGCTTCGTGATTACGGATGACGACTACATAGATTATTTGACTCGGTCGGACATTGCGAATCTGGTGCCGAAAAATGTGGCGGCTAAACTTGGCAATAGTAATTTCCTTTTTCTCGGCTACAGCTTACGCGACTGGAATTTGCGGGTAATCTTGCGCCGTATCTGGGGCGCGCAGAAACTCAAGTGGAGTTCCTGGGCCATTCAGTTGGAACCAGAGGATCTGGATCAGATTTTCTGGCTGAGGCGTGATATCCAAATCTTTAATTCCGGCTTAAAGGATTACGTCACGCACGTGATTGCCCTGTTGGGAGCGGAGCCTTACATCCGTCAACTCGACGATAGCCTGGAGGAGATGGAGAATCGCCGAGGCGTGCTGGCATTGGGCACGGGAGGTAGGGTATGAACACCGAACTGGCTTCACCTTATAAGGGGCTTGTGCCTTACTCTGAAGATGACGCTCAGTTCTTTTTCGGCCGTGACGAGAAGCGCGAGATCATAACCGCCAACCTGATGGCTTCCCGCCTTACGCTGCTTCACGGCCCCAGTGGCGTCGGCAAGAGTTCGGTTCTGCGCGCCGGTGTCACATACAAACTGCGAACGTTGGCGCGGCAGAGTTTGGCTGAAGGCCGAAGTCCGGAGTTTGCCGTCATCGTGTTCAGTTCCTGGCGCGACGACCCGGTGCTCGGATTAGCGACCTCCGTTAGAGAGACCGTCGCCCAACTTTTGAACGGCCCAACTCTGGATCCTTTGCCGCCATCGCGTGAACTCGCACAATGCCTGCAAACATGGACTCGACAAGATCCTGATGGCAGTCTTCCGAACCTGGATCTATTCATCATTCTCGATCAATTTGAGGAGTATTTTCTCTACCACCCGACAGAGGCAGGCGACGGTACGTTTGCAGCCGAGCTTCCCCGTGCAATTAACAGCCCTGAACTGCGCGTTAATTTCCTCATATCAGTGCGCGAGGACCAATTGGCCAGACTGGAGCGTTTCAAAGCCAGTATTCCTCATCTCTTCGAAAACCGCCTGAGTCTGGAGCACCTGGATCTGAAGTCAGCCCGAGAAGCAATTACGAAACCCATCGATCAATACAATCTTTCAAAAACAGGAAACGGCGCCCCGGTCCGGATCGAATCTTCTCTGGTGGCAGCTATTCTGGACCAGGTCAAGGCAGGCCAGGTTGTTTTTGGTCCGGCAGGAGGTACCATCGAAGGCGCTGATAGCGCACCTGACAAAGACATCAGGATTGAAACTCCCTTCTTGCAACTGGTGATGACGCGGTTGTGGGAAGAGGAAATGAGCACAGGGTCGCGAGTCCTGCGTCTCGAAACGCTTACCCGATTGGGCGGCGCGGAACGGATCGTTCGAACTCATCTGGATGACACCATGAACAGGTTGTCATCGGACCAACAAGACATCGCATCGAGAATTTTCTACCATCTCGTGACCCCGTCAGGAACAAAGATCGCTCACACAGTCCCGGATCTGGCGGCCTTCGCGCGGCTTCCGCAAGACGAGCTCAATCCCGTTCTGGTTAAACTCGCCGACAACAATGAGCGAATCCTTCGTCCGGCCGAACCTCCACATAATCGGCAAGACGTACAGCGTTATGAGATTTTTCATGATGTGCTGGCGCCCGCGATCCTCGATTGGCGCACCCGTTTCTTACAAGCCCAGGAACAATCAGACTCAGCGCGGCAGGCGGAAGAAAGTCTCAAGCAGGCGAAAGAACAAGCAAGAATTGCCCGCTGGTTACGATGGTTGACGGCAACTCTCCTGGTGCTTTTTCTGACTGCGGGAGCCGCTGCGTTCTATGCCCTGTCGCAGAAACGTCAAGCCCAGGACAGTGAACAAGTGGTGCGGAATACGCTCGCTGAGCTGGAGAAAGCAACATCGGGCCGCCGGAACGCAGAGGCCCTAACAGCCGCGCTTCGGGAAAAGGCGAAAATCCTTAAGCAGCAAGCGGACATACTTCGCACGGATCTGCTAGCTGACGAGTTGGAGGCGCAGCATGCGAATAAAGGCGCTTTGGAAACGTTCGGTCAGCTGGTAAACCTCTACAGCGAAGCCGAGAAGGGCCTGAGTCCGGAAGCTCAGGGTGCTACTGACGACGAAAAGGAACTATACAAGTTCTACCGAAAAGGTGAAGCGAATACCTACGTCAATATTGGAAAAATCCACCGCGACGATGGAAATCTTGAAGACTCGCTAACTGCCTATGAAACTGCGCTAAGAATCAAGAAAGAGGTCCTGGGGAAAGATGATCAAGACGTGGCTCCCATTCTGAAGGCCCTGGCCGAAGTCTATTACGAACTTCATAATGACAAGAAAGCGACGGCTGAGATTCAAGAGGCCATAAACATTTACCGGAGGCATGGCTTCAGTAGCAGTAATTCGGCCTTGAAGGATGCTGAAGAAACGCTACGTAGAATTCAAAACAAGTTGCCTTAAGCACCCGCCGAAAACATTCACGCAAAAACAAGAGCCGTCAGAAAAAAGGGGGAGGGCCTCTAAAATTAGGCTTCACCTTTTCGCCCTCCATGACGGATTGCCGGTCCTTCACAGCCCCTTATTAACGAACAATGGGAGTTGTGAATATTGATTCCAAACGCTATTCTCTGCCTCGCATGTATTGAGCGTCGTTCCTGTTGATAGAACCCCAAAATTCGATGACGCAAATTCGTTCACCGACAACTTCTGAACTTGCCAAACACGTCGGCGGGAGAACATTTGGCCATGGAAATGTCTCTATCCACAGAGTGGCAAGCCTCCAAGACGCAGTTGAAGGTGATATTGCATACGTCGAAGATGAAAAGCTCTTCGAAGCCGCGAACAAAACCAAAGCGTCCTGTCTAATCGCGCCAGCAGGTTCAAATATTGATGTGCCGTGCCGGATCGAAGTAGCGAATCCAAAGTTAGCCTTCGCTATGATCGCTGAGGTATTGCACCCACCGAAGCAGCGCCAGCCCGAGATTCATCCCACCGCCGTTATTTCGCCGGCCGCGAAAATTGGTCACGATGTCTCTATTGGCGCGTTTGTTTGTATAGGTGAAAATTCGATCGTGGGTGATCGGACGCAAATTCGCGCGGGCGCAAAAATTGGTGACAACGTAACGGTCGGCAGCGATTGCGTTATTCACCCGAACGTTTTCCTTGAAGACGGCGTAACGATAGGTAATAAAGTCATTCTTCATGCGGGTGTGGTTATCGGCGCGGACGGCTTCGGATATGTCCGTGGGGAAATGGGATATCACAAGTTTCCCCAGATCGGGACAGTGACAATAGAAGACGACGTCGAACTGGGTGCGAACACTTGTGTAGATCGCGGTGCGCTCGGCCGGACGCGCATTGGCCGAGGCACCAAGATCGACAACATGGTTCATGTTGGACATAACTGTAACATTGGGGAACGGGTGGTCATCGCCGCTCAAACCGGAATCAGCGGTAGTGTGATCATTGAAGATGATTGCGTGATCGGCGGTCAGGTCGGCTTTGGCGATCACATACACGTGCAAAGCGGCGCGATAATCGGTTCTAAGGCAGGTATTCTACCCGGCAAGATTGTACGCCCCGGTGTCTGGTGGGGAATACCGATTCAGCCTTTGGAGGAATATAAGCGTCTTAACGCCCACATCAGGCGCTTGCCGCACGTGCGCCAGGAATTGAAGGACCTAACTGAGCGAGTAAAGATCCTGGAAGCTCAATTGAGGACAAGCGAGGAATAGACACGGATCACTCGTCTTTACGACCCTTTTGGTTATACCGAGGGGTTACTGTAAAGACGCCAGGGGAAAAAAGTGATTGACAACCGATGGCCGTTTACGCGAATCTGGGATCAGCTTCGCTACCCGCGAAGTCTCCCCCAGAAAGCTGCTATCCATGAAAAAAGCCTCAGTCTCTATTCTCATTGTTCTCGTGTTCTCAGTCGGCGGCGCTCAAGCGCAATCGCTGAGATCAACCGATCCGATAAGCCGTCCCCGTTTGGGAAGTTCCAGAACCAGTCTGCTCAACAGCAAACGCCCTCACGTCCGGGGGAAACCGGTACCCGTTCCGCGGATAAGGCCGCCGCGCCCAACAGACAGCAACCCGAGGAATCGAGATCGCCGGCGCGCGAAGACTCAAGCTCAGTTCGTCTGTCACCACACCGGATTCGGTCTCGCATTAACGAAGCAGAACGCTTAATGAAAATCCGGCCGGTACAGACCGCTTTGATGTCGCCTTCACTCGATTATGTGACCATCTCCGCATTGTTGCCGGAGACTTCGCAGATTCATTTGATTCGCATCTCCAAGCAAACTTTTCTGACCAAGGGAACTGAGGTCCCGGCGACTACTTCGCTTTTGTTACCCGTCAGTGTCCGGATCGTGCGCGCGAATGGCGTCAACACAGCCGTGACGATCTTCGATGAAAAAAACCGATCGCTGTTGCCGTTGGCCGTCGAGTTCCCCATCGAACGCAAGGGCGTGTTTCGCGAGATGGCTTATTACACGTCCGCTCATCCGGCGCTTTTGTCACCGGAGCTGATGAAGTCCGGCCAGACCTATGTTAATTCTATGGTTGATCTGGCAGCGAAACGATTGCGCGAGCGTGGCGCGAACATCGCTCCGAACATCGTTGACGTCGGCAAACACCTTTGCATCGTCGAGCACACGGACCACGAGCGTTTTCGAAACGAAAATCGCATCGCGCTGTTCGAAGAAATTTACACGCTGTACTCACTGAACGAACTCGATACTTATCGTTATTCGGTCAGCTCAGCCGGCGCGGGCGGCATGGTACAGATGATTCCCTGGACGTATGCGCTTATGCGCCAGCGCCATCCCGGCGTGGGATTGAACCCCGATTTCGTCGCCGGCATGCGCAATCACGGCAATGCGCTCGAAGCCATGCTGCTCTACATGCAGGACACCTGGAACGATCTCTCCGCGAACGAAGACATTCAAGCGGCTCTCAGCGCCAGACAAGCAACACCCACGGAACTATTGGCTGCCGGCTACAATTCAAACGCGGCGAAGTTGCCGGGTTACATCCGCCGCGCCGGTGCGGGTTGGCGGACACTGATTCCGCGCGAAACACAAATGTACTTACAAATCTATCAATCGCTGGATGCCTTAATGAAAGCGAAGGACAATCACGCGCGCAGGAAATAGCAGGTAGTAAGCAGCGAGTTGCTGACTTCTGAAACACCCGGCCCTGATGCCGGGTGTTTTGCTTTGGTGGCACAGACTTCAGTCTGTGATTGAATTCCGGGTACAGGATCACAGACTGAAGTCTGTGCCACTCAACTGCTCCGCGCTGTTGCACCGACCGAACATTTCGTTCTATAACAGCGTGCCGTTAAGTTGGTCTTCCCAGAAACAGACACGCGGTTTTTGAAAGTTTTTGTGGCCGCAGTCTTTTCGGTTTCGAGGCCGCTTTCAGAACATTTCATCGGAGCAAACAATGAAACGCAGCATTCTTAGACTTCTCATTCTTGCGTTGGCCTGCGCCAGCGCCGTGATGCTTATCACCAGAGCCCGCGCGCAAAAATCGCCGGTCAACCAGGAGTTCGCGGTTTCGCTATCGAGCCTGGGCATAGCCATCCCGGCGCAGACACCGGCCGCGCCCGCAACGCCGCGGGAGAAGACGGTTGAGCAAACACACAAGAATATCCAGGTGCTCAAGGGACTGCCTGATTCTCAGTTGGGCACTGTGATGCAATACATCGCGGTTTCTATGGGCCGGCGATGCGATTTTTGTCACGTGAACAAGGGTGGCAACAACTGGGTTTGGGAATCCGACGACAAGGAAGAGAAGCTGACGGCCCGTAAAATGATGACGATGGTCCTGGCTCTTAACAAAGATAACTTCGGTGGGAGCGCCACGATGGGTTGCTACACCTGTCATCGCGGCCGCAGTACGCCGCAGGGTATTCCGTCGTTTCCGCTCCCAACGCCTGCGCCGCGTCCGCAACCGCAGCCTCCTGCCGCGGCTTCGGGTCAACCGGGGGCCTCGCCGACGCCAACTCCGGCACCTCCAACGGCCGATCAAATCCTGGCGAAGTATGTCGAAGCCCTGGGCGGACAAGCAGCCATCGACAAGATGAAGACGCTCGTGATGAAAGGCACTTACGTCGGCTTCAACGGTGCGTCGTTGCCTTATGAAGTGGACTTGGCCGCGCCTGATAAGTTCTACATCAACGTCAATGCACAACAAGGAACTGTCGAGCGAGGCTTCGACGGCAAGGCCGGTTGGGAAAAAGGTCCGCGTGGCGTGAATGAACTCATGAACCCCGTGCTCGACGATTTGAAGTCGACGTTCCTGTTCTTTCACAACATCAAACTCAGGGAACAGTTCACCCGTTTGCGTGGAGGCAGGAAGGACAGGATTGGCGACCGTGACGTGGTCGTCGTGAATGGCACGAACGCCGACAACCAGCGCGAGCAGCTATTCTTTGACGCTGAAACCAGTCTGCTGCGGCGCCGCATCTCTTATATCGAAACACCAATCGGCGTGATTCCCAACCAGATTGACTTTGAAGACTATCGCGTGGTCGATGGCGTGAAGGTTCCCTTCACCGTGAAAGTCTCGTCAGTTGAGCCGGGACTGGTTTCGACGCGTACGTACACCGAGATCAAACTCAACGCGCCGGTGGATGATTCAAAGTTTAGGATGCCGGCCGTGCCGGCAAAGCCGTAAGCGCAACCGAGCGCCCGGACAATGGCCGGTGCGCTGGCCGGTGGCCGAACCTTTCCTTCAACTTCTAAGGAGGATCCTCATGGCTCAAGAACCTTTATTACCGGTTACCGTACCTGGAGTTAACGCGTATGCCGAAAAGAGCGTTGCCGCCGGCGACACCGTTTCCTTGCGGGTCACCAGTGATCAGGACTTCCTAATGGGTGTCGTCCGGCTCGGTCCGAGTCTGGATTGCCCAGCCGCTAGCGATGTTCAGATCTTTGACTATCAGCCCTTCACAAAACAGACGCAACCAATCACTCCAGGCTCTTATGTGAATATCGACAACAATCTCCCGCCGCCGCAAGAGCCTCCTTCTTCGCTCACGCTCGAATGCTGGGTTCGCCCATGGAAACTCGATGGCTGGCAGGGGTTGATTACGCAATTCACCGATCCGGTTGCGTGCGGGTTTGGGTTGTTCATCTCGGCAACAGGCGAAGTCGCCAGCAACGGTCAGGTTGCCTTCTATGTCGGAGACGGCGGTCAGAAAAATCTTGACTGGCTCAATAACAGCTCCTCGTTGCTCAGCCTATATCAGTGGGCTCATGTGGTCGGCGTGTGGGATTCACAAACCAATACTGCTTCTATCTGGATCAATGGGTGCCAGACTAAATCCTGGAGCATTCCCAAACCATTTCAATTGGTGCCCGGCGATGCTCCTCTGCGCCTGGCCGCGTCCGGCTTCGTCGACGAGTCGGGTCAGCGACGCACGGGAGTGACGCTCGATGGCGATCTGGCTATGCCGGCTATTTACAGTCGGGCTCTTACGGCAGCCGAAATTCAATTGAGATATTCTCAGCAGGGCTTGCAAACACCTTCGCCCGACGGTCTGCTGGGGTGCTGGCCTTTGAAAGAAGAGGCAGGTGCTAACCTGTCAGACATTAGCAGCTTCAAACGCGATGGCCTCATCATTAACCACGCAACCTGGATGATTGGCGGGCCCAGCTTTGACAGCGCAGCCGTGCCGCGGTACGGGACCTACAATCCTAATGATGATCCGAAACGTGGGCATGGCTTGCGCTTCGCTTCGGATGATTTGTATGACTGCGGCTGGAACGTGACGCAGCAATACCGCATTCCCCTTGACGCCAAACTCGGCATCTATACGGGCCGCATTCTCTATGGGCCAAATAATCAGACTGTGTATGACGTAACATTTGTGGTTAGCAGAGGGAAAACATCACCGAAGCCTAAGGCCAAAATGCTGGTGCTTTGTGCGACCAACACGTGGCTCGCTTACAATACCGCGCCTTTCAACGGCATAACCTCCCAAAGAGCGCACATCACGCAGAGCGGGCGTAAGCTAAAACAAGTTAGCATCGCGGACGCCATCGCCGGTCCAGTTCCGAACTCTCCCGACTATTCGTGCTATCAGAACCATCACGATGACGTGAACTCGACCCAACAGTACGGCCAGCCTACTTATTATCTTGGGGTGAACCTTCCCTGGCCCGAGGCCGGCCCTTACGTTACGGTTCCACTTGCCTCAAATACGAGCCAGCCGTCCTCTTACAGTCATCTGGTTCGGGCTGAGCGTTTTCTGCACGTTTGGCTTGAACAAAATAAATATGACTTTGACGTTGCCACTGACTTCGATCTGTCACGCGACCCCCAACTGCTTGACGGGTATGAGGTGCTTGTCATCAACGGTCACAGCGAGTACTGGCCGATCCCAGCGTATCTGAACGTCCTCAACTTTCTGCAGAAGCATGGCAATCTCATCGTGCTTTCCGGCAACACAATGTTCTGGCGTGTTGCTTTTAATGAGGACCAGAGCGTTATGGAGTGCCGGAAATTTGACGATGGTGTGGACTTGATTGGGGGCCGGCCTCACTCGACCATTGGCGAACTCTGGTACAGCACCGACGGACAGCGCGGAAGTTTGATGCGGGAAGCCGGCTATCCAGCGTATCCGGTTATTGGTCTCGACTGTGCCGGGTGGTATGAAGACTTTGGCGGCTACGATCCGAAACGCTTTTATACCTATCAGTGCGCGGATGAATCAACCTTGTTCACCACTCCCAACCCAACCGGCCTCAAGAAGGGAGAGACTTTCGGTTTTGGCATCTGGACGGATGGCAAAACAATCAAAGCCATCGGACACGAGTTTGATATTCGCGTCGTCACTCCACAAATGTGCAGTGTCCCGCCCGATTCCGCTCTGCCGGCTGGAGCGCCTTTGCCATCCGAGCCCCGAGACATCGAGACGCTGGCTATCTCTCAACAGAAGGTTTCGGAGACGGTCTTTGACTACTACACGCGCTACTATCTTGCTCCTCCCCAGGATTGGATGGTTTGCCAGATGATTCATTGGCGGCGACCGAGGGGCGGACGCGTTTTCAATGCTGGCTCGATCGCATTCGGATGGGTGCTGACGGTAGATGCGAAGTTGCAAGCTTTGACCAAGAACGTCCTCGATGCTTTTGGCGTCGTCGTTCCAACCACCAAGTCGCGCCCTCGAATGAAAACCAAATCGGATCGGCAAGCGGTGCCCGGAAAAGCCCCGACCAGAAAATTGTCCAAAGGCGGTTCGCCGTCAGGACGGGGCGCGTTCGCAAAGAGCAGGTCAGCTAAACCGGTAACGCCGGGCTCAGTTGCAGAGCCGCAGAGTCGACCTCAAGGTGCTCGCAAAAAAAGGCGCGATGCAGGATAGAAGAGGACTGGCTTCATTTTCGCGATTCCCGATCTTTAAGCAAGAGCTTGGGTACTAAAATGACTCCGATGCTGGATCTGTCGTGCAGGAATCCGCGAACACTTCTGCGTCACTTAAATTGTTTCAGTTGGTTGTCCACGTGGGCGAGGGCGCCTTCGAGTTGCGCGCGATAACGATCATTCCGCGTTACTTTCAAACGGCTGAGGATTTGCGAACGCGATAACAGCAATGACTGCTTTCTTGTCTGTTGCTCACGTTCTTCGGGAGACAGGAAAGGTTTGGAGCGCGCGTCCTTTTCAGCCTGGGCGTCGCCGATCTGATCTTCGACTGACTTGCTTTCCCAACCGCGCGCCATAGCAGAGTCGATGACGATCAAGGGTCAGTACCGGGAGCGGTAGCGACCGGGTCTCAACCCATGCGACGTTCGAGTCGCCGGGACTGTAACCCGGTCGCCATCGCTCCCGGTACTGACATCATTCGGCCTAAGGCATGGTCAACTTGAATTTGTACCAGCCCGATTTGCCAAAGAACCTGCCACCCTCTTTGTCGTAGAGGGCCAGATAGAATTTCAGATCGTAGGATTCGCCGCTTTCCATGTTAAGTGCTTCGTAAGGCATGAAGAGCTGTAGATCCTCGTAAACAGCAGGATCGTAGGCCGGAGTAAAATTCACATGACAAGACACATTGCCTTTCTTGTCGCGATAGTCTTCATCGCCGGACTTTAGCGGCGTATTGTCCGCGTCGTCATAGTAGAAGTACGCGATCATCATGCTCGGCACGCCCTTGCCATATCTGACATGAAACTTGGCATGAACTCGCATACCTTTCACGCCGTCGACCGTGACGTTATGAACAATTCGCGCGCCTTCATAAATGGCTTCGGGATCATCCACTACCATGGCGGTGAGCGGCCGGGCACTGATAGGTTGGACCCCGTTGAGCCGGAGCGCGGTGGTTGAAACTTTGCCGGGGGTCTTCGCCGCAGTCGGGTTTCCTGAAAGTCCGGCGACGACAAAAATCAGAGCCGCGGTTGCCAGGACTCTGAGAGTTACGTGTTTATGATTCATTAATTGTCTCCTTCTGGTCTGAAGCATCCGTCTTCCCGGCAAATATATTTGCTATTACAGGGGTTTACCGGGAAAAGCATCGCCGGCATTGTACCTCAAAACTCGAAGCCCGCTCATAACAAACTTCGCACCCAGCCACCGTCCACTTGCAGAGTTACTCCAGTGATGTAGGACGCGCGCTCGGAAGCCAGGAAGGCTATGGCGGCGGCGATCTCCTCCGGTCTCGCCATTCGCAGCATCGGGGCCTGGGTCGCCCACGACTCGATTATTTCCGTCTTTGATTTGCCCAACGCTTTGCTGCGCACTGCGGCTAGTTGCTCCTGCCTCTCGGTCAAGGTGTAACCGGGCGCCACGTTGTTGACGGTAATGCCGTCGGCCGCGACTTCGCCGGAGACGGTCTTGGCCCAGCCAGTCAAGCCTGCGCGCACCGTGTTGGAAAGCAACAAGCCTTCGATCGGTTGTTTGACTGAGACGGAAGTGATGTTGATGATGCGTCCCCACCGCTGTGCCCGCATCCCGGGCAGTACCAGCTTTGCGAATCTGATCGCCGAGAGCGCGTTCTGTTCAAACGCCCGACGAAACATGTCCAGGTCGGTGTCGGCAAAAGTCGCCGCCGGCGGACCGCCCGCATTGGTGACGCAAATATCAATGCGGCCCGCCCGTTCCAGGGCCAGGTTAACCAGCGCTTCGGTCTGCTTGTCGTTGGTGACATCGGCAGCGATGCCCGCCACATTGGCGCCGGTGTCTTCATGAATCTTCTGGGCCGCGGCTGATGCACTCGTCTCGTCGCGCGAACAAAGAAACACACGTGCGCCTTCGCGTGCCAACTCAAGCGCGGCTGCGTAACCGATACCGCGACTGGCCGCTGCTACCAACGCCACTCGATCTTTTAGTCCTAAGTCCATATCGATTCCAGCTTTCTGTTTGCCAAAGGTAGTCAGTACCGGGAGCAGTAGCGACCGGGTTACAGTTTTGCGATCTCGACCGTCGCGAGATTTGGGACCCGGTCGCTACCACCACTCCACGCGGGCTGCCCTGGCGGGGCCCCGTCCGCTCCCGGTACTGACCTCATCGCGGCTGACGTCCCTATAGAACTTCGGCAAGGCACCGGTCGAGCAGCCTCAAGGGCTCGGCTTCATAAACAATCCGCGCCTTTGTCGGTTTCTGAAGAGTGCTGACGAGTTGTTTGATTTCATCCGCGACTCCGCCGGTTCCAGTCAAACATCCGATGACTTTACCTTCGTCATAGGCGATCGTGAATTCATTTAGTGAGCCAATCGACCCGCCGATGAACAGCACAACGTCACACGAGCGAACCAACACTACGTTGCGGCCTTTGAAGCCAAAGCCTGTGTAGATAATCGCGCTGCACGCGTCCAAAGGAAGTTCATATCGTTCAACGTGCTCGCGTTCATTTCCGGCCGGCGAAATTCCGATGTGCAGGGCGCCGGCCTCGCTCGCCGCCTTGCCGGTTTCGTAAACGGCTCCGGTGGTTGCGCCGGTGAGAAGGATTACATCACGACTCGCGATCGCTCGGCCCAGTGCCATCGCTTTCTCGCGCAGCGTAGTCGCAGTAACAGCTTCAGCCGATCCCATGACGCCCATTTTTATTTTTATGATCATTAAACGTTTGTTTAGAGTCGGGCTAATGCCCGACTCTCTCAGGCGACGGAATCGGCGGGCAGTAGCCCGCCGCTAAACTTCAAAGTGTTCGGTGCCCAGGTTTGGCGGAATTTCCTCGACCGTTTCTGATATCGGTTGGGTCTCAGCAATCTTCCCTTTCCGGTCCCACCACTTCTCTGTCACAAACCAGATCAATCCGGGAAGCAGGAAAAACGTGCCCACGCCGGCCGTGACTACCCGCGGAGAGAAACCAAAACGATCCATCAGTTCGCCGACCAGATAATTCGACGCCGCCATTGTCAGGGTAAGTAGCGCCAGTTCAGCCGCGAACACTCGTCCGCGGAACTTGTCCTCGACCTCGCGTTGCAGCAATACGGTCGAGAAGACCCACAAAATGCTGCCGCCGCAATGCGCGATGGCCAGAAACAGCAATGCCCACGCGAAACTGCGTGATACTCCAAAAGCAATATAGAAAGATCCGCCAATCAAAAACGCAATGCCGATCGCGTTTTGCATTTGCTTCGGAGTTTCGCCCGCCCAACGCCGCGCGACTATTGGTCCGACCGCAGTGCCTATCCCGCGGGCGGTAAACAAGACGCCGATACCTGTCGCGGTCCGGCCGGCAATGGGAAAGACTCTTTCGCCAAACACCGCCAGCAAAGTCAGAATGCCTCCACCCATTCCCCAGGCCGGCTTCACCATCAAGTAAGCGAGCACGCGCCGCCGATGTTTGACATAGCGCGCGCCTTCAAGTGTGTCGGTTATTCCGAGCGCTTTTCCAATAGTCAGTTTCGCCTTCGGACGCGAAGCGCGCTTGGGAAAGCGGACGCTCGCGATCAGCAGCGCGGACGCAACGAAAGTTAACGAGTCAAGTACGAAGGCTACATTTGTTCCGAACCAGCCGGCTACGAATCCGCCAATCGCGGCTCCCAGGGTCAACATCGCCGACCAGGTCACCGATGCGATCGCATTAGCCGGTAGCAACTCGCGGTCGGAAACGATCGATGGAATGGCGGCGGTCTTGGCCGGCTCGAAGAAGGCAGAGAAGGCCAACTGCATAACGGTCAGAACATAGACCAGCCACATCTGATCGGGCCGGCGTACGAATAGGAATCCGAGCACCACGATCGCCCGCAGGAAATCCGCTGTAATCATGATTGACCGGCGGCTGAACCTGTCAGCGACGACACCTGACAGCGGTCCCATGACGACGCTGGGAAGAAACCGCGCGACCATGATCAAAGCGACTGAACGACTTGAACCGGTCAGACGCAAAGTGATCGTGTAGACAGCGATGGTGTCGAACCAATCGCCCATTTGACTGACAACCTGCCCCAGCCAGAGAAAACGAAAGCTGCGGTTGCCGCGCAGCAATTCCCCGTACCCGACAGTCGGCGGGCGTTCACGTCTGCGTTGAATGACTTTGCTCACTTTTTTTGAGAATCAAGGTGCACTGCGCAAATGATTGTTGTCAAACTCAAGTGCGTTAATCCGAAAGGCCTAGCCTTTTCGCTCATCAAGCGGCGAAGCCGTTGGCTACGTTGGGTCAACGAACCCAAGTCTTGCCGCTGACCGAACCTTCACTTTGACCTGTCATATTGAAGGTAGGAACCACAGGTAAACCGATAGTCACTATCGGTGCCGTACAAATACTTGCTAATCGCGATGTTTCCGAAGTTTTACCCTCAATAAGTGCGCGGCACAGTCCTTGTTAGGTGTGAATCGCGGCTAGGGAGCGTTTAAGGCGCTGATTGGATCCACCGCACTGGATCCGCTAGCCGCACAAGTCACTCCGGAAACCTGGTGTCAAATGCGCAAGGACAGTAGGCAGTGAGTTCATACACCCCAGGTGGCGGATGTGTGCCTGCATCCGCCAGCTTGCCCGGTCATGCGCCGGAAGCGAAAAGACCCAGTTGCTCCGGGACTTTCGCTTTCGGCGCAGGCACATTCGCACTAGGAATCTGAAAGAAAAAAACTGTTGTGTAATTTCGTCCCGGTATTTTCTCGAGAGCTTCCACGAACTAGCCCAGCGCACGCCGCAAAGAGATGAAACTGATCGAAATGTCGGATTACAACCGCGCCGCAAAGACCTATTGGACTGTCATGGTCATCGCGGGCGCAACTGTATTCGTTTGGGCTATCCGGCATTGCTTCGGTTTTTCACCAACTCAATGGGCCCAGTTTGCCGGACTACTCGTTTTGGTAATTCTGGCCGGCTCAAATCCGATCCGCATTCCCAACACAAGGTCCAGTTTTACCGCGGGCGACCTTTTCATATTCCTGGGCGTTCTGTTTCTCGGCGTACCAGCGGCGATCGTGATCGGCGTCTTTGATGCGTTTGTGAGTGCCCGCCGGACTTCGAAACGAGCGGCCAGTTGGATTGCCGCACCAGCCATGATGGCCTTAACGGCATTCATTGCCGGAAAGACATTTTATTTTGCGCTGGCGCATTACGCTCATATTGCGCAGCAACCGCTGGGCACAACTACCGTCCGCCTCGACCATCTGCTGGGCGCGCTCGGTTTGTTGGCAATGGTTCAGTACTTCATTAACGGACTTACGATTTCGGCATTTCATGCGTTGAGAAGCCGGGGACCTATTCTAAGGTCATGGCGCGACGACTATCTGTGGACCTGGTGGTCATTTCTGGGTGCGGCGATTGCCGCGGCGGTTATCTACTCGGCCATGACGCACTTGGGATCGGCTTACGTGCTCTTGAGCGTGCCCATTATTGCCGCCACTTTTTGGACTCATAAGATCTACTTTGAACGAGTCAATGCCAAGACTCGTGAAGCGGAAGAGCTAAGCCGCCTGCACCTGGCGACGGTGGAAGCGCTGGCCACCGCGATTGACGCGAAGGATCAAACAACCCACTTCCATGTGCGCCGGGTGCAGATTTACGCCGAAGGACTTGGCCGGCTGCTGAATTTATCTGACGCCGAGATCGCCGCACTCAACGCCGGGGCCTTGCTACACGACGTGGGAAAACTGGCTGTGCCGGATCACATTCTGAACAAGCCCGGAACTCTATCACCAGCTGAATTCGAGAAGACAAAGATACATACCGTCGTCGGCGCCGAGATTCTGGGCCGCATCAACTTCCCATATCCGGTTGTGCCCATAGTCCGTCATCATCATGAGCGTTGGGACGGCAAAGGATATCCGGACAGCCTGCAGGAAGAACAAATTCCGATCACGGCGCGCATTATGTCGGTGATCGATTGTTTTGATTCGGTGCGCGAAGACCGACCCTTTCGTCCCGGCATGTCTCGTGAAGACGCGATCGAGTTATTGCGCGGTGACTCAGGCACGCAATTCGATCCCGCAATTGTCGACCTGTTTATCGAACACTTGCCCCGCTTCGAAGCTGAAATTGCAGCTCGAGGTCTGGACAATCGGATTCACATCAGCGTGCCTGGCAGTCGGATTGCACTCGCCGCGGAACAGGTGGCCCGGGCGTGGGAAAACACCTCATTTGGCGCCTACGACCAGATTCGCAATGCGCATCGCGAAGTTTACGCACTGTATGAAATCGCCCGCACGTTTGGATCTTCTCTTGAAGTAGAGAACACTCTGGCGGTGCTGGTAGACAAGGTAGGACAGATCGTTCCCTTCGACACTTGCGTGGTGTATCTCTATGACGACGTCAAAGGTTACGCCACCGCGGCATTGGCTGTGGGCCAGAATGCCGAACTCCTGCATGCGAGATGTGTTGCTCCAGGAGAAGGCGCGACCGGCTTTACGCTGTCAAACCGGCGGCCAGCCAATCAAATTCATCCGAGCCTGGATTTTGCGGGCCTCAGTTTGCCTGCCGGTTGCGACTACAGCTCGATGGCTTCATTGCCATTGTTCAAGGATGATTTGTTGCTGGGAGCATTGTCGGTGTATTCGATTGACCTCAAGGAATACAGCGACGATCAGATTCGATTACTCGAGACGGTGACCCGGCTCGCCTCCGACGCTCTGGCTAACGCTGTGAATCACGCCCGGGCCGAATCAAACGCACTGACGGATTCGCTCACCGGCCTGCCGAACGCGCGCAGGTTGCACGTTCGTTTCGAAGAAGAGGTGTCGCGCGCCCGCCGCACCGGCAACCCCTTCCAGGTAATCATGCTCGACCTCGACGATTTCAAGTTGGTGAACGACACGTTCGGACATAAGCTCGGTGACCGCATGTTACGCGAGGTCGCCGGCCTGGTTCAGGCCCAATTGCGCGAGTACGATTTTCTGGCGCGCTACGCCGGAGATGAATTTGTCGCGATCGTGAATGATGCAACCGTCAAGCAGGTAGAGGAACTACGCGAGCGCATCGAAAGAATAGTTTCGGATTTCTCAATCGACATCCGGTCGCTGGGTCGCGCACGGGTTGGGATCAGCGTCGGCTCAGCCGTTTATGGAGTCGACGGAGAAACCTTGGATCAGCTGCTGGTAGCCGCCGATCAGGCAATGTATCGCGCCAAATCAACCCACAAAACCAGCGTGTTCCGCTCAGCCCAGAAGCAGCCCTCTGATTCCAAAGCCGCGGCTGACCTTCCCGATGGCCCGCTGATCACCACCGCGATCAATTAGCGAGTGTCTCTAAAAAGTTCTACCGTAAATCGTGGCCTGGCCGCAGGGCGGCCAAATGTTTATAGCTCAGGACGCCGGAAAGAGTCTTCACCTCCAGAGGAGCGGAATCTGCCTGTCAGCAAAGGTCGTTGTTTCGCTCCTCCGGAGCTTCGAGATTCTTTGGTGACTTTGGTTCTATAAACATCTGGTCCCTCCGGAACCGAAAGCCTAAAGCAAAGGGGCAAAGTTCGTTCAGCCGCGTTCACGCGGCTTCCCCGAAGGGTTCTTAGACCAGCCGTTTTACGGCTGGGGCCGCGTGCGCCGTTTCGTTCATAGCCCGTTTGAACGGGCTTCTCATTCGAGGCTTAAGCCATTATGCTGAAGCCATGTATGGCTATCGCTGCGAACACTGCGCCGGAACCGTGCGCCCGAAGAAGGTGCAACGCGAGGCCTTCAAGCACAAGAAGGGATTCATAATCCTGAAGATATTGTAATCGGTGTTTGCGACTCATGCGGAGCGAGATACTACAGTGCTGATATCCTTCACGCCGTAAATGAGATCGCCAATGGAACAAAACGACTCGAGGAGATTCCAGTCGCTCACTATTAAACATAAAGATCGAATTCACCGGGCGAGGGAGAGGAGCATTCAATCCTCGCCGGATAAAGTTAGTTGAGAAGGACACTCGAACGTCGTACGGGAGTCGTTAATACTCAACAGCTACATACAAATAAAAAGGACCGATTCCAATCCCACCGCCACCACCAGCGACAAGATTATCGCAGTAACCCCAGTTGTGATCGACGAGTTGAAACTCTACCTCCGATACGCATTGGATGGATGATGACTGATAGATCACTAGCATTTCATCGTACACGCCTTCGTAAGATTCCCGCCATCTGCGTTCGGGATTGTTTGTCAATCCGATCTTGAATCCTCGTGCGCTACCCAGTCGAGTGAAGGCGCTGATTCGTCTGCGGATGCTAGAAAGTACAGAACCGGGTCTGCCAGTGTCGTAATCATAATACACACTCATATTTCTCTCTCCTTTTGCTGACTATGTAAACGGCAGGCGTCCGTGAGCGACGATCTCAAGGCGCAGCCTGCCAGAATTTCAGTTCATAATAGATATCAACCAAATTTGAATTGTTGCCATTGCGAGTACCTACGATTTTGAACATAGGCTGCTCGCAATTAACACCATACATGTAGCCGAAGTTTCCTGTTTTCGCCTGACCCGAAGGCATATAAGGATTACCGTCGCCCGTGGAGCTGGAAAGCACCGTGGCAATGCGCATGTCTGGGTTTGCGGAGCGCCACCGAATCATCAACACACCATCGCTACAGTGATTCATTGTAACCGGAAAATCCGGAATTCGCTCCTAGCGGTTGCTTTCGAAGATGCGGATCGAACCAGTCGAAGCAAATCTGTGATCCCAATAAGATTTATTATTACCCGCGGGCCTATATCCGCTGATCGTGCGAGGAAAGACGGGAATCACTTCGCTTGAAGTCGCAATATATACGCCTAGGTTTCTCGGCCAAGCCGGTCTGACGAGTGCTGTACCAACGGCCCATAAGGCTAAGGTCAAGACTACAATGCCAGCACCCAGCGCGGTACGCGAGTACATTGTGCGTGGCTCCTTCGGATGGAGAAATAACAAATCCAACGAATTGTTCGAGCGCCGATTGATTATACCGCACAAATGCTTGCCATTTCTGTTACTAAGAAGCGGAAAGTTGAATGGAAAGGGGCCCACCGGATGGCGGCTCTCGCTCAGTTGTCCGCTTAACGGATTACGTCTCTTGATTCGCGCCTGATCCCACCGATGAAGAGTCCGTGTCAAAACTTGAATCCCCAGCGCCAAGGGCGCGAAATGTAATAGCCCAGGGCAACGCCCTGGGTGAGAACGCGTATTAGTCTTCAAGCGCTGAAAGCGCGAAATAGCGACTGGCGCACCGAAATGGTCGGGCATTAAAGGCCACCTCGATCATTACGCGCTTTCAGCGCTCGGAAACTTGATTGAACTTGTACCTGGGCCGATGGCCCAGGCTTCTATATTTCGCGCCTTTGGCGCTGCGAAGCTGAGTTTTGACACACTCTTTGAATCGGTGGGCTATTGTCGCCCGTCCCGCTCCGCGGACTAGTCGGATTTACTTTTTGTGCAAACCAAACCCCCAACCGATTCCGACTTTTCCTAAAGAAATCCCAATAAATGCTTGACAACTCAGCTCTCAGCCGTCAAATTGGAAGAGTGGTACGCGGGTCCACGTTCTGCCTTACCCGCGGACCGGCCGGCGTTCTGACTGGCCGGCTGAACCCAACGCCTTTGTCCCAGGCTCTTGACCGTTAGCTTTAGCAAGCGGCCCTCTAATTACGCCTCCTCATCTTCAGGAACAACCTCGCAAAGCGAAGGACTGCCACAAAAACGTGCCACGAAGAATGTTAATTACGCCCACACCACAAACAACCGGCGCCACTCTTTTGATCGTCGATGACGACCGATCGGCACGCGAAGGTCTACGAAGTGTTTTCGAAAATGCCGGCCACAACACTATCGGGGTTCCGGATGCGCCGTCGGCGCTGCGTCTGCTGCACAAACAAATGTGCGACCTTGTGGTGCTCGACGTAGAGCTTCCGGAGGTCGACGGTCTGGCGCTCTGCCGCCTCCTGCGCGCCCAGCCGGCGATGACAAAGTTGCCGGTGGTTGTTTTTTCCGCCGACGGCAGCGAAGGACGCAAAGTCGAAGCCTTCACCGCCGGCGCCGACGATTACATCGTCAAGCCCTCTACGCCGGGCGAATTGGTTTCGCGAGTCAACACTCATCTAAATTTTGCGCAGCGCGAATCGGAATTGATTGGCAGCAATCGCGAGTTGAGCTTTCTCGCCGACCTGGGCCGCGGCCTCTTGCGAACGATCGTTCCGGAACAGGTGGCCCGTCGGGTCGCAGGAGCCATCTACGAAGGAACGAACGCGGCGCAGAGTGCCTGTGCGATAAAAAGCAACGGCCAGGGACTCGCGGTGTGTGTCTTTGATCGAGAAGGCAGCGCCGGCGGTTCTGCTCTGATTAAAATGGATCGGCTGGAACAGTGGCTGGCCTCTTCGCGCGCAAACACTCCGGCCTGGCTCACCAATAACCGGGAGTTCTTGTTTCGCGACGCACAACACGAGACGGAATACCTGGTCCCAATTCGTTTCGGCGAGACGATTTTTGGCGCGATGGCTGTGGCTTTCGCGGTCGCGAAAGATTGCACTGAGGATGAACGCCGCCTGATAAATGCCGCCGCCCAACAGGCGGCCCTGGCAGCGCACATCTCGACGCTGTACCTTGGCGCGCGTGAATCGGCGGCCACTCTGGCGCGCGAAGTAGACCGCCGTACGGCCGAATCCGAAATGCAGCAACGCTTCACCGAAGCGATTATCGACACGCTGCCATTGTCTCTCTACGCAATCGACCGCGATTATAATATTGTCGCCTGGAACCGAAATCGCGAATTGGGCGAACTCGGACTGCCGCGCGGAGAAGTCCTGGGACGAAATATTTTTGAGGTCTTAACCAAGCAGAATCGCGAACTGCTGGAACGGGAATTCGGCAGAGTGTTTGCCACCGGCGAGATTCATCGCGTCGAACAGGAAAGCATTACTGAGTCAGGAGAGACCAACCACTGGCTGATTAGCAAGATTCCCATGCGCGCCGATGAAGAAGATCAGGTCTCGCACGTGATCACGGTAGGCGAAAACATCACCGCCCGCGTTAAGGCTCACCGGGCCGTGGCGCGTGCTGAAAAGCTGGCCGCAGTCGGCCGCTTGGCTGCCGGCGTGGTACATGAAATCAATAATCCCCTGGCAACTATCGCCGCTTGTGCGGAGTCGCTCGAGAAGCGAATTCAGGAGGGCGCTTTTAGCGACTCGCCTGATGCCGAAGACTTGCGCGAATATCTCGGATTGATTCGCGACGAAGCATTTCGCTGCAAGACGATTACCAATGGGCTGCTTAATTTCAGTCGCCTGCGCGCCGGCCAACGCGAGCCGGTTGATATGAGGGAAGTACTTAAAGCCACCGCGCGATTGGTGACCCACCAGCAGCGCGGCGATAACATTCAGATTGTGATCGAGGCCGCCGCCGGCCTGCCGAATGTTTCCGGTGATATTGGCCAATTGCAGCAGGCGGTGATCGCTTTGGCCACCAACGCGATAGACGCGATGCCCGAGGGCGGAACCCTGACGTTGCGAGCGATTCATTCCAATTCTCGCGTGCTCGTCCAGGTCATAGACGTCGGCATCGGAATCGAGCCTGAAAACATGACTAAAATTTTCGACCCGTTCTTTACCACCAAAGACGTGGGCCGCGGCACGGGTCTGGGGCTGGCCGTCTGTTATGGTATTTTATCTGATCATGGTGGCCGTCTGGATGTGCGGTCTACTGTCGGAGTCGGCACAACGTTTACTATTACCTTGCCGATTGCGGATGAATAAACCTATCTTCCTGAGCGGAGCTTAAGCAGTGAACGAACAGCGTGACGCAAGGTTGTTGATCGCGGAAGACGAAGCGAATCTGCGCCTGGTGTTGCAGAAGGAACTGCAACGCCTGGGTTATCGCGTGCAGGCTGCGGCTGACGGCGAGGCAGCACTGCGCAAGCTCGAAGAAAGCAACGTTGACGTGCTGCTGTGCGATATCAATATGCCGCGCATGGACGGCATGGAACTCTTGCGCCGCGTTCACGAACGGCCTAATCCACCTGAAGTAATAATGCTCACGGGTCAGGGCACGATCGAAACCGCCGTCGAGGCGATGAAAAACGGGGCCTACGACTATCTGACAAAGCCATATAGCATCAATGAACTGGATGTGCGCGTGCGGCAAGCGGCCGAAAAACGAAACTTGCGGGTAGACAATGTAAGATTGCGCGCGCAACTCGACCGGCAATCCGCCATGCCCGAAATAGTAAGCCAGTCACAGGCAATGAATGAAGCAATTCGTCTGGTAGAGCGCGTAGCGCCGTCAGAAGCATCGGTCTTAATCACCGGCGAATCGGGCACGGGCAAGGAATTGATCGCGCATGCCGTCCATCGTCTCTCGAATCGCGCCAATGGGTCATTCATTGATTTGAACTGCGCGGCCTTTCAGGAAACGCTGCTCGAGTCGGAGTTGTTCGGTTACGAAGCCGGTGCCTTCTCCGGCGCCAAGGCGCGCAAACTGGGACTGATTGAGTTGGCGGACGGCGGTACGCTCTTCCTGGATGAGGTAACCGAATTGCCCGCCAGCCTGCAGGCGAAACTGCTGCGAGCGATCGAGACCCGCACCTTTTTCCGCGTGGGCGGCGTGCGCAAAGTTGAGGTGAACGTGCGCATCGTGGCCGCGACCAACCGCAACGTGGATTCGGTCGTGGGAGACGGAACGTTTCGCTCGGATCTACTCTATCGCATCAACAGTTTTCAGATTCACCTGGCGCCATTGCGCGAGCGACCCGAAGATGTCGAGCCGCTGATGCATTACATTCTGAAACAACTGGGAGGCGCGAATCCTCCCGAGGTCACGTCAGACGCGCTGGCAAGAATGCGATCGTACACGTGGCCGGGGAATGTGAGACAACTGCGCAACTGTCTGGAGCGCGCCGTCCTCCTGTCCAATGAAGGGCGTATCACCGCGAACGAGTTACCGCCGGAAGTCGCGCGCACCAATGGAGCCGTGCCCTTCGCTCCCGGTCTGTCTGCTGCATCGCCTGGCGAGGCCATTCCCATGAACGCAGGCGACGCGAGTGCTCAGTCGGGCACGGGCTCGCTCCGCGACGCCGAAAAACAACAAATCATCTCGGCGCTGGAACAGACCGGCTGGCATCGAGGGAAAGCTGCTGAGATGCTCGGCATCTCGCCCTCTACACTTTATCGCCGGCTGCGCGATTACAACCTCGAAAGCCGATTACGCTAAGAGCACTCTTCGGGAATACTTCTTCCGCCTCGTTTGTCTCAAAATAAGAAATGTCTGTTCCATACTTCAAATCGAGGATTATGATGAACTGTACTCTTCTGAGCTTGGGCTCGGCGTTGCTAGCATTGGGAATCGGTGTGAGCGGTACGAGGTCGGAGCGCGGTTTTCTAAGTCGGCCCAGCCGTCTTCAGACGGCTTTCCCGAAGAGTTAATAGACCAGCGCTTCTAGCGCTGGATCCAGCAGGGCAGGTTTATCGTTTAGCACGCTTCAGCGTGCTTATCCCAAACTACCCGGGCTAAAGCCTAAAAGCCTCGAGGCAAGCCCGTTGAAACAGGCTAAAGAAATCCATTTGTTTTACCCGGGCTTCAAACGCCCGGTCTAGTAACCCTCGCCGGGCAAGCCGCGTGAACGCGGCTCAAGAGACAGGATTGCCTCAAACGCAAACCGCGTTCGCGCACGCGTTCCGAAGGGGGATCATATTTAAGAAACTGATTTCCAAAAGCTGAGCGGCAGGGATTACAACTAGCTCTTGAGAAGCTTCCGATCGATTTTTCCGCGATCGTTCTTAGGCAAGGATTCAGAAAACTGTATCCACCGAGGATATTTGTAAACCGCAATTCTTGACTTCACGAACTGCTTGATCCGCTCCGCCAGGGCGTCATTTGGTTCGTAGCCCTCGCGGAGCACCACAAAGGCTTTTGGTTTTACCAACCCATCGCCGTCATCGTGGCCGACGACTGCGCATTCCATTATCGCTTCATGTTGCAGCAGACAGTTTTCGATCTCGGCAGGCGCTACAAAAACACCGCTGACTTTCAACATGTCATCGGTGCGCCCGTGATACCAGTAGCACCCTTCCTCGTCGACGTGAAATTGATCGCCTGAAGTGCACCAATCACCGGCAAATGTCTCTTTCGATTTTTCATGCGCATTCCAATAGCAAAGCGCAGCCGAATCGCCTCTGATCTTCAATGTCCCCATCTCGCCCGTCGGTACTCGCTTTCCTTCCGCATCGACGATCCTGGCTTCGTAACCTTCGACAATGCGGCCCAGCGTTCCGGGCTTTACATCACCCGGCCGATTCGTGATGTAGATGTGGAACATCTCAGCCGAACCAATGCCATCGCAGATTTCCACGCCGAATACCTCTTGCCAACGATGATAAAGCTCGATTGGCAGAGCCTCGCCTGCGGAGTAACAAAAGCGAATGCTTGAAATATCGCGCGCGCCTGCGTCTTCGGCGTTGAGCATTGCATTAATCATCGTCGGCACGGTCGTCAGGATAGTCGGGCGATAACGTTCGATCACTTCAAACATCTTCTCCGCCGTCGAGCGCTCGGCGAAGAGCGCTGTGGCGCCGCCCACTGAAAAAGGAAACAAAAGATTAGTGCCGGTGGCGTAGCCAAAGAAGAGTTTGGGGACCGAAACAGTCAAATCGTTTTCGTTGACGCTCATCGTGCGCTTGGCAAAGACTTCGGTGTTGTAAGGCAAGTCATGTTGCAGGTGCACGGCGCCTTTGGGATGTCCGGTTGAGCCGGAAGTGAACAACCAAATGGCGATGTCGTCTCGATGCGTGTTTGCCGGTGCGCAAACCTCTGGCTGCGCCATGACACTCTCGCTAAAAGAGAAGAACCTGGTGCGACTGTGTTTTGGATCGATCAGTTCTTCATCAACTGCGTTCTCATTTTGTACCACCAGAGTGGCGCGCAGATAAGTCGCGTCCTGAGCAGCCTCAACAAATGGCTTAATGAACGACTCGTGGACGATTGCCGCGCGAGCCCGCGTATATTCGAGGTAATAACGGTAATCGTCGGCGGGCAGCAGCGGATTTACCATTGTGATCACCGCGCCAATACGCGCCGCGCCAAACCATGACCAGACAAACTCCGGACAGTCAGGCAGAACGATAAGTACCCGATCCTCCATCGCGACGCCGGCCGCGCGGAGTGCATTGCCAACGCGACTGGACATCTCCGCCGCATCGCCGTAGGTGTAGGTTTGATCTTTGAAGTAGAGACAGACCTTGCTTTCCCGGCCTTCCTCCAGATTGTGATAGAGGAAGTAGTCGGCCATGTTGAATTGCGTGGGGAATTCGAGGCTCATTGAGTCAGATCGATTAGTTGTAGAACTGGCTTCGGTGATTAACCCTGAGCACATCGACAACCCTGGCTTGATCAATTTCGTAACCAACGCGCCAGTCTCCAATACGAATCCGCCAAAGGTCTTCGCCTTTCACATTCAGGCAGCCGTGAGGACGCGGGTTTTCGGCTAGAGCATAAATGGCTGAAACAGCTCGATTCTTAACTGCTTTGTCTAGATGTCTAAGTTCTCGTTCCGCACGTGAGGTAATAATCACCTTATACATCGATCTCCCCGGCAACTCGCATCTCTTCTACAACTTCGTCGAAAGGACGGCGCGGCTCGTCCTTACTTTCGTAGGCGACGCGAATCAAGTGTAGATCTTCGAGCAATTCCTCGTATTCATCAATCGGGAGGATTACTGCGGTTCTCTCACCGGTTTGGTTTGTGACATATTGGACGTTTGATGACATTGGATTACTCCCTGCGGACGTTTGTTGGTATTCTACCATTTTGGCAAACCAATTTCTCTAGGCTAATAAAAGCGGCATTCTACCAATTCCGGATCAAGCTTGTGGGCCGTCAAAAGGTATTGGTTGATCTCATTGACGCCTTGAACTATGTACGCCTTCTCTTCGGAAGTGAAAGGTATATTCGACGTATCGTCCGATGCCGCAGATTCGAGAAGTTGGGCTTCTTTGGAGATCGCCCCCCCAATGGTCTGGCGATTCGGTTTCTCGTCTCAAATAGCCGAGCCAACGATTCAATAACTTCAATTGCATTTGCCAACTGGAAGCATTCTGCATCTGTTCGAGAGGTCTGTTCGCCAGGAGACCATCGGGAGAAAAACGCGCCGTTATCGTTATCGAAGGTGAAGAAATAGTTAGAGACCATATGCACCAGCGAAGACACGGCTATTCGTGATGATGGTCCGGGAACATCTCGCCCTTCAAAGTCGAGCGTCGTCCAATGCGCAGCCGCTATTGCTTCAAAGACTTGGTTAGTCTGTGACCTTAGAAGGTGTCTTATCTCCATTCCAGTCTTTTACGTCTTCGCAAATGGACATCCCTCGGCTTCGTGTTTGCTGCTGAGGTAGGTACGCGCGCCCCACAGCTCGGGAAAGAATTTCTTGTCCAGCGTCTTCTGCAAATATCCGACGCCCTCCGAACCCCCGGTTCCGGGTTTGGCGCCCACCATGCGCTCGACCATTTTGATATGGTGCGATCGCCAGAGAGAGAAGTATTCGTCGTGCTCGATCAATCCTTCGGCAAGTTGTGACTCTTTGAAGAACTGCTCTTCGTGCGTGAGCAACTCGACCAAAGCGCGTTGCCGCTTACTATAATTGCTGCGCCGCTCCTCGGCGTCACGCGGCGATTCACTCGAGGGACTGTCGAAGCCGTGGCGGCGCAGCAACGCAAAGAACGCGTCGGACAGCGAAGGCGAATTCATACGCGCCTGCAGTCGCTGGAAGGCGAAGTCGTCGCCGGCGAACGCCTGCAAAATCGTTTTGTCTTTCAGACCGGAAGAAAATTCAATTTCGCGAAATTGCATCGACTGAAAACCACTGGCGGGATTCAGCTCGTCTCGAAATCCAAGAAAGCGGACCGGCTTCATGGTTTCGAGAATGTGAATCTGAGCGATGAGCAGTTTTTCAATTTCCACAATGCGTCTGAGCGCGTGTGCGGCTTCGACGGCCCGGTCTTCCTTCATCAGCGCTATCGCGGCGTCAATCTCGTGCAGGATTTGCTTGAACCAGAGTTCATAAGCCTGATGCACCGTGATAAAAAGTAATTCATCGTGGTGCGCCGGAGTCGACAGGCATGACTGCAAGTCGATGAGTTCGGGCACGCGCAGATATTTGTTGTAAGAAAGGGGCGCCTCTTTATCTTGGTTGTTTGGCATGTGTATGGAGCGCGGGCATCCTGCCCGCACAGCGTGCGCAGCACGCTCAGTTTTCAAATTAATCTTAAACGAATTATGGTTCGCGCTTCGCGCTGACGGCGGGCAAGATGTCCGCGCTCCATAAAGTTATCAAAATGCCGCCCCGACCTTTTCGCTTCCCGCAAAAGACTTCGCGTCCCGAATCGCTTTCATCTCGGCGATGACCAATTCCAGTTCTTCGTCTTTCGTGTAAAAGTGCGGCGAGATGCGCACGCCTGCGCCGGGACGATAATCAACAATGAATTCGCGGCGGATCAACTCTTTCGTGATCGCGGCTGCGTTGTCGTCCCAAACCGTTATCGTGCCGCCGCGCTGCTCCGGATTCTTTGGGCTGGTGACCCGAAAGCCTGCTTCCTGGGCCAGCTCGATTAGACGCTGGGTTTGCCGCATGTTTTTTTCACGAATCTTGTCTACGCCGATCTTATTTATGATTTCATAGCCGGACTGCGCCGCATAGAGAGCCGGGATGCCCGGCGATCCGTGCAGAAACCGTGTGATATTCGGAGCGTAACGCAGCTCACTCTCAAACGCGAACGGTTGTTCGTGCGCCATCCATCCAGTAGTCTTTGGCTCCAATTGCTCAATCAAATCCGGTCGCACGTAAAGATATCCCGCGCCCGGCCCGCCGCACAGCCACTTCACCGAACCACCCGTAGCGAAATCAACCTGCAGGTCTTTCACGCTGAACGGCACGGTGCCCGCGGATTGATAAGTGTCCAGCACCACCATCGCCCCAACTTCGTGCGCGCGCCGAGTAATCGCCTCCGCGTCTTGCAGGAACGCGCTCTTGAACAGCACGTGCGAGATTGGCGCCAGCAGCGTTTCTTCATCAATCGCAGAGAGCATTCTCTCCAGCGGCACAGTGATGCCGTCCTCGGATTTTACGGTTTCGATGTGCAGGCCGTGTGCGCGCGCGTGCGCCTCGTACACGTACATTACGGAAGGAAAATTGAGTTCGGAATAAACAATCTTGCGGCGTTTCGAATTCTCCGGCAGCGGCAGCACACAGGACAGAATCAGCGACTGACAAATCGAAACGTTCTGATGCATCACGAC
>WNFR01000856.1_pt1 | contig 31058 bp, 23 predicted proteins | sample 5400221 | NCBI WGS metagenome assembly WNFR01 (sample SAMN13153357, study PRJNA577476) | soil metagenome | isolation source: 40 cm soil under Madrone tree | place: USA:California | collected 2016-06-14
GAACTCAAGAGCGCCATCATGCAATACCTGGAGAACCACAATGCCGATCCCAAACTCTTCGTCTGGACAAAGTCCGCAGGCCAAATCCTCGAAAAAGTCGCCCGGGCGAAACAAGCGTTAGAGTCACAACACTAGCTCAAACTTGCCCATGATGGATTGGACCGAGGGAGTAATTTCTTCAAACAGTTAGAAGGCGGCTGTGCACGATGTGTGCACCGAGAGATCAGAAAAAATCTAAAGGAAACCGAGGTGAGCAGTGCTGAGCGGAAATTGAGCGTCAGCGGGCGGGCCGATGTTCGAGGGAGGAGCGATCTCGTCGGCGAGTCTCGGTTTGGCTAAGCCGATTTCTGAACGGTCAATTCGCGGACTGACAATTATGGAATGACCGCTTATGGCGCGAAGCGGTATTGACCTGTGGAAGGTAGATTGGCCGGCCCACGCCGGCTGGATGTAGATCAAGCACCTTGGCACGGTCAGAAACTCGCAGCGATCTCGGCGAGGCGGCGATGTGCATTTTGCTGCGCGGCACGTACCGGTTCGACCGGGCCGGCAGTCGGGCCGATCGGCACGAAGCGCACGTCGCTGATGCCGATGAAGCGAAGAGCCTCGCGCAAATAAGGCGTCGCCATGTCGATGCGGCCGCGGTTCATGCCGGTAACGAAGTCGCTGCCGCTGGCGAGGATCACGATGGTAGGTCGGTCCTTGAGCAGGGGCTGGTAGCCTTGCGTCGGATCAAAGCGAAACGTCAGTCCGGGCTGCGTGATCACATCGATCCATTGTTTCAGCTTGTAAGGAATGCCGAAATTCCACATCGGCGTTGAGATCAGCACGCGATCGGCCAGCCCAAAGCGAACCGCGAAGCGTTCGGCAATCGCAAAGGCATCGCGCTGCGAGTCGGTGAAGGCACGCCCACCAAGACGGCTATATTTGGCTTCCAGGATGTAGCCTTCGAATTCCGGCAGGTGATCCTTCCAGAGGTTCATCACGTCGACGTCCCAGTCCGGCCGCGCTTGACGGAAATGATCAAGGAAGACGCGCGCGCCGGCACCCGATTCCGAGTCGGCACGCGGCGAACAAGAGAGATGAAACAGTTTCGGCACTGTCCTGCCTTCATCCAAGTGCTTTGATCAAGGCATCGGCGTTGGTCACGACGGACACATTCTGCAGCGCGAAGTTGATCGAGGCGTTGTGCCAGTCGGCGTTCATCGTCGAACAGCAATCCTCCGGTACGATCATGAAGAAACCCTTGTCAGCGCCGGTGCGAGCGGTGTGCTCGACCGACATGTTCGTCCACGCGCCGGTATTGATGATCATGTCGCGGCCAGTCGCTTTGAGGATGGTTTCCAGCCGCGTGCCTTCCCAGGCACTCATGCGCATCTTTTCGACGATAAAGTCGCCCGCGCGCGGCTCGAGTCCCGAAACCGGGGCGGCGCCCCAGCTCCCGCGTACCATTGCCTTGCTGTCGACAAGCCCCTCGAACAGCGGCGCATTGAGCGTGACGCCGGGTGCCCCTGCTTCAACGATGAACCAGACGTGGATGATGACGACGCCGCGTGACCGGGCGACCTCCGCCAGCCGGCGGACATTGTCGACGACACGCTGCTCGCGGGCGTGGGCCGGCGCGCCGGAGTCTGCGAAGGCGCCGCCGTCCATGATCACGTCGTTTTGCAGGTCCTGAAGGATCATCGCGCAGCGCCTCGGATCGAGCTGCATGTCGCCACCCGTCAGATTGGGCGCCAGCGCCGTGCTGCCTGCGCCGCCACGCTTGCCGTTCATATAGGGCTCGTGCCGCGGTCCAACTTTGGTCGGGATCGCATAGACCGAATGTGTCGCGGTCAGATAAAGCGTCCGGAAATCGGGACCGCCCCAGGCGAGATTGGCGACCAGCTCGGGAAGGCGGACCTTGCCAAGCAGCTCGCCGGCCGGCGAATAGACCCAGACGCCACCGGGCGCTGTCACCCAGACGTTGCCGCGTTGGTCGCATTTCATCCCGTCGGGCAAGCCGGGCTCGAGTTCCGAGCGGATCCCGCTGGCAAAGACGCGCGGATTGGCAAGCGAGCCGTCGGCTTCGACGTCGAAGGCGCGGATCAGGGCTTGCACCGTGTCGTTGACGTAGAGCACCCGCTCATCTGGTGAAAAGCATAATCCGTTCGGCTGGTCGAACAGGTGACGATCAACCAGGAGTTTTGGCGCACCACCGCCGGGCGGAACGCGATAGACGCCTTGGAAACCGAGCTGCCGCGGCCGCTCGACGCCATAAACCGGCATGCGCCCGTACCAGGGATCGCTGAAGTAGATCGCACCGCTGGAATGGACACAGACGTCGTTCGGGCTGTTGAGCTCCTGATTCTCGAAATGCGAGGCGAGCACTTCGCGCCGCCCGTCGGGCCGTTCGCGAATGAGCGAGGAGGTGGCGTGCTCGCAGACGATGAGGTTAAGCTCAGCGTCGTAGGTCATGCCGTTGCATTTGTTGGATGGACGTCTGACCTCGACGACGCCGCGCCGGGCGTCCCAGCGCCGGCGCACGTCGGCGGGCATGTCGGAAAACAGCAGATACTGATCCGCGGGATGCCAGATCGGTCCTTCCGTGAACTCGAAGCCGGTCCCTGTCTGGCCGACCGGCGCGTAGGGGTCGATCAGGTCTTCGAATTCCGATCGCAAAGTGACATGCGTCATCGGTAGTGTCCTTGCTCTACGCCGGGAACCAGTTGCGCTGCGGCAGGCTTTGCACGACAGGGCCGGGCACCTGGTCATGCAGCCGTCCGACCACGGCACCGCCCTCGATCTTGGCGGGTCTGTCGTGAACGGGGAGCAGATAGCGTGAGTTGCTCAGGAGCTTTTTGATCGCGGCCTTTTCCGCCCGCTTGCTGGTGCCGTGGTTACCGGTGGTACGGGGCTCGGCGTCATGGATCTCGTTGAAGGGCGTCACGATCTGGTCGTTGATATCGTAAATTACGTCGCCGCAGATCGTCGCGATGCCGTCGGCAGTGTGAACGTGGATGTTCATCGAGCCTTCGGTATGGGCGTTGGCAGCATCGCAATAGACGCCCGGCATCAGTTCGACCGGCCCGGTGAGCTCGAGATCGAGAAAGCGCAGCGCGCTTTTGGTGTGCAGTCGGTCGATCAGGTGCTTGATGTCGGGCGCGGGATATTGCGGATGCATCAATCCGGACACGGAATATTCGAGCTCACGGCGATTGAGGACCACCGTCGTATTCATCGGGAACAGATCATCCTTGCCGGCGTGGTCGATATGGAGATGCGTATGGCAGACAAAACGCACGTCACCCATGCGAACGCCGTGCCGCGCGAGCTGGTTCTCGATCATGTTCTCGTGAAACTGCAGGCCGCGCATACCCAGCGTTTCCATGATCTGATTGGAGCGATAGCCGGTGTCGACCACGACGGGATAGGGGCCGCCGACGATCAGGAAGCCGAGCGTCAGGACGCGGCGGGTGCGGCCGCAGTCGCGCCCGAGCACGAGAAAGCTCGATTCCAGCTCGATATCGCCATAGTCGAGTATCTTGATTTCCAACGGCATCTATTCCTCCCGATTCCCGGTTCGTCCCTGTTTTTCGTTATCGCGCGCTTTGCGGCTTGTCTTGCTCATGGCCCAAGCCGGTAAACGCGCCTGGCGGTGGCCGCGAAAATGGCATCACGCTGTTCTGGGCTAAGACGCGCCGTAGCCGTGCGGTAGGCGTCGACGAGGTCGCGATAACTGGTCCAGAGCTTTTCGATCGGAAAATTGGACCCGAACAGACATCGCTCGGCACCGAAGACCGCGACAGTATCGTCCAGCACCTCGGCGGTGTGCGCAATATCGTTGCGGTGGATGAAGGTGCCCAGTCCGGAAAGCTTGGAGACGACGTTCGGGCAACGCGCGAGCCGCGCCATGCCGGTGCGCCAGGCGGCGCGGCCTTCCGGCGAAAAGTCCTCCCACATCCCTGCGTGCTGCAGGACGAAGGTCACCGCGGGACACGATTCCGCCAGCATCGCAGCCACGGCCATCTGCGGCGCGAATACCTGCAGGTCAAAGCTCCAGCCGTACTCGGCAAGCCGCCCGACATTGCGCCGGATCACGGGGTCGGCGCAGAGGTCGGGACGCGCAGCGAAACGGTAGAGCGGATTTTCATGCCAATGCAGTTGCATCCGCGCACCGCGCACCAGCGGATAGCGCGCAAGACGGTCGAGTTGCGGACGAACATCGTCCACGCTGAAATCGGCATAGGCGACGAGCGCGTGCGGCCATCCGTGCTCATTCGCTGTCTGCTGCACCCACGCTGCCTCACTCTCGAAACGATCATTGGGCCAGTTGGTCTGCACATAAACCGAACGAAGGACGTCTGAGCCCGCGATATCGTCGAGATATTCGGCAATAGGATAATCGCGGCGGATGGGTTCATAAGGCCCGAAGATGCGAGGCTGCATCGGGCCGGATAACCAGGCCAGATCCGCCTGACGCCAGAAATGATGATGGGCGTCGACGATGCCAATCACGCTGCCCTCCTGCTTCCAAGCGACAGAAGATGTGAGACCACCGCCGCGCTTGAGCCGCCGCCAACGAGATCGTCGACGAGCTGCCGGATCGCTATCAGCGCCTCGGTTTGCGGCTGGAATCCCGCTGTCGTTGCGAGCGGCGTCAACCAGCTGACACGCCAGGCACGGCGCGACAATTTTGCAACCGCGTCGCGCAGGGCGACGGGATCGCCGCGCTCCAGGCCGTCGGAGATGACAACGACTGCGGCGCCGCGTGCGTAGCTGCCGAACCGCGGCACAGCCAGAAACGCCTGGAGCGCGTCGCCGATCCGCGTGCCACCATCCCAGTCACTGACGAGATGGGCGGCGGCATTCAGCGCCTGTTCGCGACGCTTTAGCCGCAGCGCGCGGGTTACGCGCGTGAGGCGGGTGCCGAAAGTGAACACCTCGACATTGCCCGTCGCCTGCGAAAGCGCATGCGCTAACTTCATATTCTCTTCGGTGCGCGCCTTCATCGAGCCGGATATGTCGATCAGCAACAGTATCCTGCGTGGCCGCGCGCGACGCTTCAAACGTCCGAGCCGCAGCACTTCGCCGTCGTTGCGTACGCTCTCGCGCAGGGTGCGGCGCAGGTCGGCGAAGGGGCCGCGACGCGCGCGCCGGCGCCGGTAACCGCGCCGCCGAGGCAAGCGGGCCGCCGCTTCGCGCGACAACTGGCGCAGCGCGTCGATGGTTGCATCCCGCGCAAAGCGACGCTCGACCAGGGCTTCCGCGCGCGTCGCGGCAAAGCCGGATTCGTTGACCTCGTCGGCCAGCGGCGGCTCGTCCTCGCCGCGTCCTTCCTCCTGCAGGCGGACGACCTCTTCGTCTTCGCCCTCAGCCTGTTCGATCGCTTCGCTGCCACGGAAGTGGAGGTCGAACAGCCGGTCATAGGTCGCGCGCCGCTCCGGGGGGGGAGCAAGCGTCGCGAGTCCGGCCCTTCGGACATGTTCGATGGTGCGCGGCCCGAGCAATTCGATGGCCGCAAGGAAAGCCGTGGTTTGCTCTGGCGCAACTGCAAATCCGTTAGCACGCAGCAGGACGACAAAAGAGATGAAGACGCGGATGGCGCGGGGAGGTGTAAGTTCGTCGCTCACGCCGCCGCCTCCGCAATCAACGCGTCGAGCCGGGGGGAGATAAAGTGAAGGTCCTCCTCGTCCTTGAGCGCAACGCCAATCGATCGTTTGAACGCGTCCGGCCAGCGCGCACCGCCCTTGTGAAGCAGGGTCGCGGCTTCCGCCCAGTCGACCGCTTCGGCGATCCCGGGGGCCTTGCTGAGCGGTTCCCGCCGCAGTTTGCCGACGGCCGCGACGACGGCGCGCGCGGTCGACTCGGCCACGCTGGAGGCCCGCATCATGACGATGCGCGCTTCGCGCTCTTCGGTCGGATAGTCGATCCAGTGATAGACGCAGCGGCGCCGCAGCGCCTCGTGCAGGTCGCGTGTCCGGTTCGATGTCAGAACAACGACCGGATGTTCGGTTGCACGCAGCGTGCCGCGCTCGGGTATGGAAATCTGGAAGTCGGAGAGGAATTCGAGCAAGAAGGCTTCGAATTCCTGGTCGGCGCGGTCGATCTCGTCGATCAGCAGCACCGTCGAATCCGGTGCGCGCAGGGCCGCGAGCATTGGCCGTTCGATCAGGAAAGCCTCGCCGTAGATATCGATGCTCTCTTCGCCCGCCTGACGGATCGCCAGCATCTGGCGCGGATAGTTCCACTCATAGAGTGCGGCTGAGGCGTCGATGCCCTCGTAGCATTGCAGCCGGATCAGCTTGCGGCCGAGCACGGCGGCAATCGCCTTGGCGGCTTCAGTCTTGCCGACGCCGGGCGAACCTTCGAGCAATAAAGGCTTGCCGAGCGCAAGCGCGAGATAGGAGGCGGTCGCAATCGCTTCGTCAGCGAGGTAATAGGCCGCCCGCAGCGCCTTCTCGAGCGCCTCCGGGCTGTCGATGCCGACGATGTTGCTGCGAACCGGCATGGGTCCAGACTCACAGTCGCGCCTGCGGCCGCGCGCCGCCCTGGGATTTGATCGCCCGCAAAACCTTTTCCGGCGTGATCGGCAAGTCGTCGATCCGTACGCCGACGGCGTTGAAGATCGCATTCGCCACCGCCGGCAGTACGGGGTTGGCGCACATTTCGCCTGGACCCTTGGCGCCGAACGGACCATCGGCCGCCGGGCGTTCCAGCACGGCGATGTCGTGCGGGCAGATGTCTCCCGGGCCCGGCATCAGATATTCGACGAAATCGCGCGGGCCGTGGCTGAGATCCGGATAATAGGGCTCAGGCGTTTCATAGAGCGCGTGACTGATCCCCATCCAGGCGCCGCCGACGAGCTGCTGCTCGACCAGCCGCGGATTGAGCGCGCGACCCAGCTCGTAGGCGCTGTCCATCCGCACCATGGCCACTTCGCCGGTCTCGTCATCGACCTCGACCTCGGCCACCAGGCAGGCATGGGCGTAGCAGGTCGCAGGTGACATCTCGCCGGTCTCGGGATCGACATCGGAGAGCGGCACCAGGAAGATACCGCGTCCCGAGATCGTCTTGCCTTGCTTGAACTGGGCGGCGATCGCGACGTCCTTGGTCGAGATCGAGCGGTGCGGTGCGCCCTTGACGTGGATATTGCCGCGGCCGTCGGTCTCGAGATCGGCCGCGTTGACTTCTAGTTCTTCGGCGGCCGCCTCCATCATCACGCCGCGTGCTTCCCTGGCTGCGGCCATGACAGCGTTGCCGACCCGGTGCGTGCCGCGCGAAGCGAAGGATCCCATGCAGTGTGGCCCGGTGTCAGAATCGGCGGTGTCGACATAGACGTCCTCGACTGGCACGCCGAGCGTCTCCGCGCAGATTTGCCGGGTCACCGATTTCATGCCTTGGCCGAGATCGATTGATGACAGCGCCACCGTGAACTTGCCGCTGGGGTTGGAATGGACCAGCGCCTGGCTGGGGTCGCCGCCGAGATTCATGCCGATGGGATAGTTGATCGAGGCCATGCCGCGTCCACGATGCGTTGCCATGGTCAGCGCCTCCTGGTGCCGAAGACGGAAGAGAAGCGAGTGGCGCCGTGCGACGGCGCCTGCGGCCGCGGGGGAGAGGGCGGAGATGCCGGCGGCGGACCCGGGGGCGCCGGCTCACGCGCCGCTGCCGGCGCGCGATCGTAAGTCGTGCGCTGCTGGGACGCGGCCGCGGCCGGCGCGTGTGAGTCACGCGGCGTCGGCGGCACCGTGGCGCGGCTGCCACCGCCATCCTTGCGCGATGACATGCGCTTGAACTCCTCGCGGATCGGCCACTTGGCCTTTTCCGCAGCGACCTGGACGCATTCGATCAGGGCGGTGTTCTTGGCCTCGCGCCGGTGCGCCTTCATGTCGCCGTCGCGATAGGCGTTGAGGATTCGGAACTCCATCGGGTCCATACCGACGAGATGTGCCAGCTTGTCCATCTGGCACTCGATCGCAAAGTCCATGGCCGTGACACCGAAGCCGCGCATTGCGGTCGCCGGCGTGCGGTTGGTGAACACACAATAGACATCGCCGTAGACGTTCGGAATCGTGTAAGGGCCCGGCAGATGCGCTGCGCATTTGACGGCGGCATAGCTCGAGAGTCTCGTATAGGCCCCGCTGTCGAAGTAGGCGCGGATCTTGCGTCCGACGATGCGGCCGTCGCGCATCACGCCATCCTTGATGTAGATGCGTTCGGCGCCCCGCGGCGGACCGTACTGCATCTCCTCGTCGCGCCCGAGCACGTAGCGTACCGGGCGTCCGGTCAGCATGGCTCCGAGGATGCAGAGCGGCTCGGTGAGCGTGTCCACCTTGCCGCCAAAGCCGCCGCCAACCGTGCCGCCGATGAAGTGGAAGGTGTTGGAAGGCACATCTAGGATCTTGGCGCAGGTGTCGAGCGAGAAGAACAGGGCCTGCGTCGAGGTATAGACGATATAGCGTCCATTGGTGTCGGGCGTCGCGATCGAGCCGTTGGTTTCGGTGGGCGCATGCTCGATCGGCGACATCTGGTAGCGCTGCTCCAGCACATGGTCGGCCTCTGCCAAGCCGCGGTCGGCGTCGCCGAAGCGCAGCTTCTGGTGATCGTAGACGTCGTAATAGATAAACGCGTTCTTCGGATAGGTATCGTTGACCACGGGCGCGTTGGGTTTCAGGGCGTCCTCGACGTCAAACACCGCCGGCAACGCTTCGTAGTCGATCCGTACCTTCGCCATCGCCTCATAGGCCTCGCGAGGACTGTCAGCGACTATTGCGACGATCGGCTCGCCCTTGTAGCGCACCTTGTCGACCGCGAGCGACGGCTCGTCGTCCTTGCCGAAATTGATCAGGCTGAGCAGGGTGTTGAGGTTGAGCGGCACATCGGCACCGCGGATCACCCGGCGCACACCTGGCGAACGTTCCGCTTCGCTGGTGTCGATGCGGCGCAGGCGCGCATGGGAATGCGTGCTGCGAACCACTTTCAGATGCAGCATGCCTTGCAGCTTGTGGTCGTCGAAATAGGGCGAGGTACCCGTGACATGTCCAAGCATGTCCTGGCGCTGTGTTCCCTTGCCTATTTCCTTCAGATTGTCGTCGCGCTCGTCGGCGAAGATATCCTTGCGTAATTCAAGCATGCCAAAATCCTTCAGGCGCGGGCGCGCCCGCCGGAGGCGGCAGCGAGCACAGCATTGATGATGGGTTCGTAGCCGGTGCAGCGGCAGATATTCCCTGAAATGGCCTCGACGACCTCGGCACGGCTCGGCGAAGGGTTGCGGTCGAGCAATGCCTTGGCCGCCATCAGCATCCCCGGCGTGCAGTAGCCGCACTGGGCGGCAAAATTCTCGGCAAAAGCGCGCTGCAGCGGATGTAGCTCGGGTCCGTTCTTGATCCCGTCAAGCGTTTCCACAGACCGTCCGGCCACGGTTTCGGCCAGCGTGAGGCAGGAGAGATGGAGTTGGCCGTCGATCAGCACGCTGCAGGCGCCGCAGCCCCCCTGGCCGCAGCCGAATTTCGGTGTCATGTCGCCGATCACTTCACGCAGCGCGACCAGGAGATTGGTGCCACCGTCGACAAAGATTGCGACATCGCGGCCATTATGACGAAATTGCAGAGCGGTCTTGGCCATGTCGATCCTATTCCTGACCGGACAACAAACGTCGGAGGTGAACGCCGACTATCTCGCGCCGGTACCAGGCGCTGGCGAGCGCGTTGTCGCCGGGAGAAGTGCCCTCGGCGACCGCCGCCGCGGCGGCGGCGATCGTCGAGGTATCGAGCGAGCGTCCCTCCAGCGCGCGTTCGGCGGCGCGGGCGCGAATTTGCGTAGGCGCCATCGAGCCGAGCGCAATGCGGGCGCCAACGATGCGGCCGCCGCTCATCGGCAGGTGTGCGGCAAGCGTGATGACCGAGCCGCCTTTCGGCTTGATGCGGGCGATCTTGCGGTAGCGGAACGCCTCGGAGCTCGCGGGCTTCTGGCACGAGATCGAGAGCACGAGGGTGCCGGCCTGCCGCTCGCGCGACTGCAGGAATTCCTCGATCGGCACCTCGCGGCCGCCGAGGCCGCCTTGCACCGAAATCATCGCGTCGAGCGCGAGCAGGGCGACCGTGAAATCGCCATACGGACTGGGGGCGAACAAATTGCCGCCCACGGTGCCCATGTTGCGCACCGCCGGTCCGCCGATCGAGCGGGCAGGGGCGTGCAGGAAGGCGAGGTCACGCTCGGCCAGGATCCGTGTAAAGGTTGTGCCTGCGCCGATCGTGACCCGCGGTCCCGCCGCGTCGATCCGCGTCAGCGCCTGATCGTTCGCCCGCACGACGGTAGAGATAGAGACGTCACCCTCGTTCAGCGCGCGCATGACCAGCGTGCCGCCGCCGAGGTAGCGCGCGCCGCGATCGGTGGACAATGCCGCGGCCGCCTCGCCGGAATTCACAAACGTCCTTACCGAGACAGGCATCGATTTTTCTCCGCGCTCATGCGGCTTCCTTCAGGTGATGACGAATGGCGTCGAATCCTGCCTGATAGATCTGCTCCGCCACCATCCGGGTGATGCCCTCCTGATCCGTGGGTCGGGTCGTGAAACGCGATTCCCATTGCCAGAAGGTGCGATCGCCGTCGGTGACCGGGAGCAGGCGGACATGCGCCACATAGTTGAACATCGGTATCGGCGTATCGAGCAGGCAATAGCTGAGGGTCTGCTCGAGATCGGACAACGCGAGCAGCTGCTCGCGCAATTCCGAGCCGTCCTTGAGCTTGAAACGGCGGACGCAGCCAATCTTGTCGGCCGCCTGGGCACGCTCGATGGCGCTGGTTGCGACCGCAGGATGCCAGCGGTCGTGTCCGTTGAAATCGCGCAGCACCTGCCAGACCACGTCGGTCGGGGCATCGAGAATGGTGCTTCTGACGATATGCGGCACGTCAGCCTCCAAAAACGCGTTTCAGCGCGTCGAAGCCGCCCTGGAATACGCCGCCGCCGATGTTGTTGATAAGTTCAGTTTCGCGTTCGGGGACGCAATCGAACTCGGCGGTCCATTCGGCGAAGGTCTGGTCGCCATCGGTGACCGGCGTCAGGCGCAGCGTGGCAACGTAGTTCTCCACCCCCATCGGCGATTCCAGGATCGAGTAGGTGCAGAACATGTCGTAGTCGGACAACCCGAGCAGCTTTTCGCGGATGCGATCTCCATTGCGCAGGCGGAAGTCACGGACGCAACCGATCCTGTCGGCGGGCTCGCCGCCCTCGATACGGCTTTCCGCAATCGCGGGATGCCAGTTCGGCAGGCCGTTGAAGTCCCGCACGCGTGCCCAGACGCGATCATTGCGGGCATTGACGACGGTTGAGACATAAACCCTAGCCATGGAAAGTGCTCACTCCTTCTTGCGCGGCGGGCGCTCCGCTCGCGGCTCGGCGGTGGCGGGTGGACTCTTTGCAGGCGCGGCCGGCTTGCTTTCCCCGCCCTTGCGGGACGCTGTATCCTGAATGCCCTGCATGTCGCGCGCCTCGCGGATCAGGCCAGGCATCTTAGCAAGGCTGCCGCCCTCGACGCCGATGTCGGCGAGGATCGAGTCGATCAGCGGCGCCTGCACGCGGTAACGCAGCGCCGAATCGATGACTTCGTCGGTGGCGCTGCGGCCACTGCCGCCACCGGAACCGCTGCCATTGAGACCGTCCACCTGGAGGATGCGGATGCCCTCGATCTTCTCCATCGGCTTAACGCTTTCGCGTACGATGCCCTCGATCCGGTCGAGCAGTTTGCGCCGGAACAGCGAGTAGCGCGCCTGGTCGGTGAGCACGTTCTCCGCCTCGTTGAGCAGGCGCTGCGCCTCCGCCTCGACGGCCGCGCGGACGCGCTCGGCTTCGGCGGCGATCCGTGTCTCCTCGGCCTGCTTCTCGGCAAGCAATACCTCGACGGTCTTGCGCCGCTTGGCGATCTCGCTCTCGCGCGCGGTCACGACGCGCTCGGTCGCTTCGGTCGCGTGCACCCGTGCATTTTCGGCCGCTGCCTTGGCCGCCGATTCTTCCAGCGATTTCTGGTGAAGGGTAATAGCCTTCTCCATCAACGTCGTCTCGACATCCTTTTCACGGTTGATTTCGAGTTTGCGCAGCTCCCGTTCGCGGCCGACCCGGGCCTCGTCGAGGCCGCGGTCGGAGGCGATGCGGGCGCGCTCCACCTCCTCGCGCGAGGCAATCTCGGCTTCCTGCAGCGATTGGACACGGGCGACTTCGAGCTGCTCGATCGCGCGACGCCGTTCGATCCGCGCCGCCTCCAGCGCCTGCTCGCGCGACACATCCGTCGTGTCGACTTCCTTGCGGGCAACGATCTCGGCCTGCTTGACCTGCCGGTCGGCGTCGATCCGCTCGGATCGCTTGGCGGCGAGAGCGATCACACGCTCCTCGTCGGCGATCTCGATCGCCTTCTTCTGATCGATATTGAGCACCTCGCGGGTCTTGGCGGAGGCGATGCGCTCGCTCTCGAGCGCAAGTTCGACGTCGATGCGTCGCCGTTCGATCGCGTCGCGGCGCTTCAGCTCGGCCGCCTCGATCGCCTCGGTGCGATCGATCTCGAGCCCGCGGGTCTCCTTCTCAGCGCGGATGCGCTGGGCGGCAACGGTCTTCTCCTGCGCAATCCGGGCGGCTTCGATGGCTTCGCGCGAAGCAATGTCGGCTTCCTCGATCGACCGGTTGCGTGTGATCTCAAGGGCGCGAACGCGCTCTTCCTGGGCGATCCGCGAGGCTTCGGTGGCCTCGCGCGCCGCGATGCCGGCGATCTCGACTGCCTGATCGCGCTCGATCTCGAGCTTGCGCGTGGCGTGCTCTGCGCCGATGCGCTCGGCCGCCAGCGTTCGTTCGCGGGCGATCCGTGCGGCCTCGACTGTCTTCTGCGCCTCGATCTCGGCCTCCTGGATCGTGCGCACCTGCTGGATTTCGAGTGCGCGCGTGCGCTCATCGGAACTGATGCGCTCGACGTTGACGGTCATGGTTTGCGTGATGCGCGCCTTCTCGGTCGCCTCGCGCGCCGCGATCTCGGCCTCATCGATCGCTCGGGTGCGTTCGATCTCGCGCCGGCGCGTATCTTCCTCGTTGGCGATGCGCGCATCAGTAATGACGCGGTCCTGCAGGATGCGCGCCTTCTCGATGGCTTCCCGCGCCACGATCTCGGCTTCTTCTACCGTCCGCATGCGCTCGATCTCGCGCTGGCGCACATCTCGCTCGGATGCGATGCGTGCGGTATCGACCGCACGCTGGTTGGCGATGCGCGCCTTTTCGATCTCCTCGTGGGCCAGAAGCTCTTTTTCTTCCACCGCGCGCGTACGTTCTATTTCCCTCTGCCGTGTCTCGCGCTCGGATGAGATGCGTGCCTCGGCGATAGCCTGCTCGTTGGAAATGCGCGCCTTCTCGATCGTTTCGCGCGCCATGATCTGGGCCTGTTCGGCTTCAGTCTCGCGCAATGCGCGCTCGCGCGCGACTTCCGTGCGTTGCAGGGCGCGACGCATCTCGATGTCACGCTCCTGCTCGAGGCGGGCGGTCTCGCTCTCGCGTTCGATATCGAGCGCCTGCCGCTCGGCCTCGAGGTTTCGGGTGCGGATCTTGATCATCGAGTCCTGCTCGATGTCGTTGCGCAATTTGCGCCTGGCCTCGATGTCCTCCATCAGGCGGGTCAAGCCTTCGGCGTCGAAGCGGTTCGAGGGATTGAAGTGTTCAAGGTCGGTCTGGTCGAGATCCGTGATGGCGACCGATTCGAGCTCAAGCCCGTTCTGCGCCAGCGCCTCGGCGGCGGTGGCCTTGACGCGTGCGACGTATTCTCCGCGTTGCTCGTGCATCTGTTCCATCGTCATTTCCGAGGCGACGGAGCGGATTGCCGAAACGAACTTGCCGGAAAGCAGCGCGTGGAGTTGCTCGGGCTCCATGGTACGGCGTCCGAGCGTTGCTGCTGCGATCGAGACGGCCTCTCGAGTAGCCTGCACGCGGACGTAGAAGTCCGCCTCGATGTCGACGCGCATCCGGTCGCGGGTGATGACGGCATCCTGCCTGGAGCGTACGACCCCCATCGGTAACACGTTCATGTTGACCGGCGTGTAATCGTGAATGAAGGGCAGCACGAAGGCGCCGCCATTGATCACGACACGTTCACCGAGAAAGCCGGTGCGGACGAAGGAAACTTCCTTCGATGAGCGATGGTATAGCCAGTTCACGATGTACACGGCGATGACGACCGCGATGATCGCGACAATGAGCCAGAGGATCAATTCACCGACCAGATTCCCCGACATCTTTTCCTCCCTTGGTCCCGGCGCTCAGCGTGCGCCGATCGCCTTGAATTTCCGAACTTGATCCGTGAGCGCCAGTTCTACCGGCAGGCGCTCCATGGAGGAGGCGCCGTAGAAGCCGTGGCAATTGCGGGTGTTCCTGATAATGAAATCCGCGTCGGCAGGGGTCGCGATCGGACCGCCATGCGCGAGCACGAGAATTTGCGAATTGACGCTCAGCGCCGCCTCTGCCCAGGTGTCGATACGCGCCGGGCAGTCTTCCAGCCTCAGTGCCGTCTGAGCGCCGATGGAACCGCCGGTGGTCAGGCCGAGATGGCAGACGATGATGTCGGCGCCGGCGATCGCCATCGCCGCGGCTTCCGCTTCGCTGAAGACGTAAGGGGTCGTCAACAAGTCCTTCTCGCGCGCTTTCGCGATCATGTCGATCTCCAGCGCGTATGACATGCCCGTCTCCTCGAGGTTCGTGCGGAAGGTGCCGTCGATCAGGCCGACGGTCGGGAAGTTCTGCACTCCGGAGAAGCCCAGCATCTTCAACTGATTGAGGAAGATATCCATGTCGCGGAAGGGATCGGTGCCGTTGACGCCGGCGAGCACGGGCGTCCGGGTCACGACCGGGAGCACCTCGCCGGCCATCTCCAGCACGATCGCGTTGGCGTCGCCATAAGGCATCAGCCCGGCGAGCGAACCGCGGCCGGCCATGCGGTAACGGCCGGAATTGTAGATCACGATCAGGTCGACGCCGCCGGCCTCCTCGCATTTGGCTGACAGCCCGGTGCCAGCGCCGCCGCCGACGATCGGTTCGCCCCTGGCCGCCATCTCGCGAAACTTCTTCAGCAGTACCGCGCGTTCAAACCGGGCCATGGGTCACCTCACCACTCTTCGCCGCCCGCCAGCGCGTCCGAGCAGAGGACGGAACGCACTGACAATCGTGGCGGCGAACTCGGGATCGTTGATGTGCTTCTTGATACGAATGAGCTGGCGATTGCCGGACTGGCGCACGGTTTGCTCCAGCGCACGGAACAGGGCTGCGTCGGCGTCGGAGTCCCAGAACGGTTGGCCCGGCGCGTCGAGCGCGGAGACACCGCCTTCAGGAAGGAAGAAACGCACCGGGCCGTCCATCTGATTGAGCCGTTCGCCGATCCATTTTCCGATGCGCTCGCTCTCGTCCGGCGTCGTACGCATCAGCGTGACCTGCGGATTGTGAACGTGGAGCTTGCGTTGCCGGTAGCGTTCGGGAATCGTGTCGGGCGCACCGAAATTGACCATGTCCAGCGCTCCGGCGGAGCCGACATAGGGCACCCGGCTGCGGATCACCGCGCCGAAGCGGTCGTCGCTGGCCGGAAACACGCCGCCCATCAGGAGATCGCAGACCTCCGTGGTGGTGAGGTCGATGACGCCCGCCAACTGCCCGGAATCGACCAGCTTCTCCATCGAGCGACCGCCGACGCCCGTGGCGTGGAAGACGACGCATTCGAACTCATCGTGGAGGTCGGCCGCGATCCTTTGCACCGCAGGCGTTGTCACGCCAAACATGGTGATGCCAATCGCAGGAAGGCCGGCGCCCGCATCGTGTTGCCCGGCCTCGCGCTCGTCGAGGCGCGCCTTGACCATGCCTGCGAGAGCGTTTGCGCCGTTGGCGAGCACCACCCGCGAGATTGAATTGAGACCCTGCACGTCGGTCACCGAATACATCATGGTGATGTCGGCAGGTCCGACATACGGGCCGACGTCACCCGAAGCCACCGACGAGATGATTATCTTCGGCACACCGATGGGCAGGGCGCGCATGCCCGGTGCCACCAGCGAAGCTCCGCCAGAGCCGCCCGCGGAAATTATGCCGGCGACATTGCCCTGCCGGCGCAGCCAATTGACAAAGGCATCCGCCATTGCCGTCACCGATGCGCCGCGGTCGGCGCCGAAGACGCCCGATCCGCCGCGGCCGTGGTTCAGGGCGATTTCCTGAGCAGAGACGTCGCAGGTGGAAGCCTTTCCGCTCGTGGAGACGTCGACCAGGCGGGTGCGCAGGCCACTCCTCGCAACGATGTCGCGGATGAAGCGTAACTCTGCGCCTTTGGTGTCGAGCGTGCCGACGACCAGCACGACTGGTGGTCCGGAGGCCCGGGTCGCGGCCGGCTCGCGCCTTTGTCGAGCGACCTCCTCAAGTCGCGTGATGCCCGTCGTGACGGTGCGCGCGACAGCCTCTATGCGCGCGATCGGTACCGGCTGCGACCAGCGCGTCGGCGGCGCGGGATTGGAGATGAATATCCGCACCGGCCCCTTGCTCCGCGCAGGCTGCGGCGCATCGCCCGCTTCTGCCCTTGCCGAGCTTGCTTCGACGTCGGAGCCAAGATCGCCGTGGAGCCCGACGCCAAGCAGGCGGGTTTGCAGGTCGCGGTCGGTGGCAAGCCGCGCCGAGTCGATGATACGGTTGACGCGGCCATTGACCATGATGGCGACGTTCCGGGAGATCGCAGTCGCCACGCCGATGTTCTGCTCGATCACGAGCACGGACATGTCGCCATCCTCGCCGAGGCGCACCAGCATCTCCTCGACCTGGGCGACGATCACCGGCGCCAATCCTTCGGTCGGCTCATCCATGATCAGCAGGTGCGGATTAGTCAGAAGCGCGCGCGAGATTGCGAGCATCTGCTGCTCGCCGCCGGAGAGCTGGCTGCCGCCATGGTCCCTGCGTTCGCCAAGGCGGGGAAATGCTTCATAAATACGCTCGATCGTCCATGGACCGTGCCGTATCCCGGCCGCGAGTTCGAGATGCTCGTTGACGCTGAGTGAGCGCCACAGCCGCCGACCTTGTGGGACGTAACCGACACCGAGGCGAGCGATCCGGGCAGGGCTCAGCCCGGTGGCTTCCTCACCGCGGATGCGAACCGAGCCGCCACTTGGCCGCACGAGGCCCATGATGGTCTTGCACAGGGTGGTCTTGCCCATGCCGTTGCGGCCGACCACCGAGAACACGCCATTTTGCAGCGTGATGTCGACGCCCTGCAGCGCATGCGAATGCCCGTAATAGACATCGAGCCCCTTCACCTCGAGGGCGGGTGTGGAGCGGCGTGCTTCACTCATGGCCGCCTCCGAGATAAAGTTCCTGCACCTCGGGATCAGACTCGATTTCGCGGGGCAGACCTTCCTTGAAGATGCGCCCGTTGTGCATCATCGTCACGCTCTCGACCACCCGCAGCGCAACGTCCATATCGTGTTCGATGATGATGTAGCCGATATGCGCAGGCAGCGAGGTCAGGATCTGGATCAACTCGAGCCGCTCGGCCGGCGAGAGCCCAGCCGCGGGCTCGTCGAACAGCACGAAGCGCGGCGCGCCTGCGAGCGCGAGCGCGATCTCGAGCTGGCGCTGCTGCCCGTGAGCAAGTTCCGAAACGCGCTGCTCCTTAACGGCGGTCAGATGCACCGCCTGCACCAGCGCGTCGGCGGCATGCATCAGCGCGTCGTCCACGCCCGGGCGTAGCGGAGAAAAGCGTCCGCGCGAAACGCCGCAGCAGGCGAGATAGACATTGTCCTGTACGGTGAGGCCAGGGAACAGGGCGGAAATCTGGTAGGTCCGGCGCAGACCCCGGCGGATTCGCTCATAGGGCGGGAAATGGGTGATGTCTTCGCCGAAGAAGCGGATCGTTCCGGAAGAGGGCGGAAAGTCGCCGGTGATGCAGTTGAACAGCGTCGTCTTGCCGGCGCCATTCGAACCAAGGACCGCGCGCCGTTCGCCCGGCCGCACCGTGATGGTGATATCCGTCAGCGCCGCGAGCGCGCCGAACATCCGCGTCACGCCGCGCAGCTCCAGCGCGGCGCCGGCGCCAACCGCGAACACGCGTTGCGCGACGCTATCCATGGCGGTTTCCATCCGACCGGGCCGGCGCGCGGGTGGTGCGGCGGCGCCATTGTTCCCACAGCCCGACCACGCCGTCAGATGACCAGAACACGATGGCGAGGAAGCCAAGGCCGATCAAAAGCCGGAAGCGATTGCCGTCGAGCCCGAATTTGACAAGGAAGTCGAGCGCAAAGGTGCGCAGCATGACGAAGATGAAAGCGCCGATGAAGGGGCCGATCGGCCGCGTGATGCCGCCGACTATGGCGATAATCAGGATGTCGATACAGGCTCCGACGCTGACCGAGCCGGGCGAGATCTGCCGGTAGTTCCAGACCTGTAGGACCCCTCCAAGTCCAGCGACGAACGACGCGAACGCGTAGGCCGCCACCCGATGCGCGTTGACATTGAAACCGAGCGCGGCCATCCGGCGGGGATTGTCGCGCACGCCCTGCAAGGCAAGGCCGAACGGCGCGCACGAGAGATACTGGACCGCGAAATAGCACAGCGCTGCGACGCCGAGCGCCAGGTAATAAAACGGAATATCGGAACGCCAGTCCACGCCGAGGAAATGCGGGGTGGCGACGGTGTTGATGCCGGTATGGCCGTTGAAGATCGCCCAGTTCTGGTTCGTGAAGTAGTAGAATGCCGCGCCGATCGCCAGCGTGATCATGATGGTGTAGATGCCCTCGGTGCGCACCGCGAGTGCGCCGCCAAGCGTACCGGATATGGTCGCAAGCGCGAGCGCGATCGGGGTCGCGAGCCACCACGGCCAACCCATGCTGATATTGGTGTTGGCGCTCGTGCCGATGACCGCGACCATATAGCCCGCGAAGCCGGCGATGGTGAGCTGCATCAGGCTGACCATGCCGCCATAGCCTGCCAGGAACATCAGGCTGAGAGAGATGATGCCGAGGATCAGCGTGGTGCCGAAGATCTCGATCAGGAAAAAGCCGTTGGCGATCAGAGGCATGATCACAAGGATCAGCGCGACCAGCCAGGCGACAGGGCTGTTGAGTTCCGGCCAGGCGCGGGTTATCGCCCGCCGCACCGCGGAGGCGGGTTGGGTTGCTTGAAACTGGGCGCCCTGGATCAACGACATGTCATCGCCTCGCGAGCAGGCCCTGCGGCCGCAGCGCCAGCACCAGCACCATGATCAGGAAGGTCACAACAATCGCATAAGTCGGGATGTAGACGGAGCCGAGTTGTTCGGCGAGACCAATGATGACGGCGCCGAGCGCCGCACCCGGAATCGAACCCATGCCGCCGACGATCACGACCACCAGCGAGGCGAGCAGGAAACGCGTGTCCTCGCCCGGCGAAATCGATTGGAACGTGCCGCCGACAACGCCGGCGACGCCGGCGAGGCCCGCACCGAGGGCGAAGACGAGCACGAAGACGAGCTGGATTTGCACACCGGTGGCGGCCAATATGTCGCGATCGTCGACGCCTGCGCGCACGATCATCCCGATCCGCGTGCGATTGAGTGCGAGCCACATGGCAACGCCGATCACGACGGAGGCGGCGAAGATCACGAGCCGCACCAGCGGGTATTGCAGGTACACCGGTTCGCCGGAGGACTTCAGTGCGGTGACAAGCGGCAATTGGATCGGCCCAATCAGCCAGCTCGGCGTCTGGATCTGGTAGAAGTCACCTCCGAATGCCCACAGCATCAGGTCGGCGAACACGATCGAGAGTCCGATCGTGACCATGGTCTGCCGCAGATCCTGGCCTTCCATGCGGCGAAATACGAAGATTTGCAGAAGGACGCCGACCAGCGCCACGCCAAGGAATGCGACGACGAAACTGAGGACCCAGGAACCGGTCCAGGCGCTGATGGCGTATCCGACATAGCCGCCGAACAAATACAGCGAGCCATGCGCCAGATTGACATTGCGCATCAGGCCAAAGATCAGAGTGAAGCCGCTTGCAACGAGAAAATAAAGTCCACCGAGTGTGATGCCGTTGAAGATGGCATTGAGGAACACCCGCTTGCGACCAATCGCCGCCTCAAGACCCGGCGGCCAGATCGAAAAGATCAGCCACAACAGCAAGGCGACCGCGATGATGGCGATCAACGCCCATGCTGGATGGCGTTCGATGAACCTGCTCACGCGCCTCCCCCGGCCGCGGCGGCGCTCTGTCGGGTACGCGCCAATGCCTCAACGTCCGCCGCCTGCGCTGCCATTGACCTGCATCCTCCCGCGTTGCGATCGTCTTCGGGATCGCGTTCCCTGCATCCTAACGGGGGCGGGAGGGCCGGATTTGATCGTGAGTATCTTTTATCGCTTCGGAGCAGCCTTGCTCAAGGATGCAATACCTTGGCCGCACGGCGGTAATCGGTTGGCGCCATGCCGACATTGGCGGCGAAGAAGCGGGTGAACCCGCTCTGCGAGGTAAAGCCGAGATCAAAGCTGATGTCGGCGACCGGCGCTTCCGTTGCGACAAGCGCGTCAAGCGCCTGCTCCATGATCAGTGTGTTCAGGTACAGATGGGGAGTGACGCCGGTCTGGCTGCGGAAAAGCCGGTAGAAATGCGGTCGCGAAAGGCCGGATTCGCGAGCGATCGAATCCAGTTCGATCTCGGCACCGGGGCTTTCAGACATCAGTCTGATGGATTTGCGAACGCGAAAGTCCGTGATTGCCGCGGCGGCGCGCGCTTCCTGCGCCGGCTCCGGCTGCCGCCAACTTTCCTCATAGCAGCTTTCGATCAGCTGTCGGAGTTCGCAATCGAGGCTCCTGAGCGAAGGGGCGCCGCAGACCAGTGCCGCCGTGCGGCGAATGTGCTTTTCGAGCGCATCCGTGCGCTTGAAATGTGCGCGGCCGAAGCGAAGGTTTTGCGAGTTCGCCGCGTCGGGCGCAAACCATTCGGAATTGACGTAAAGCACGAAAAAGATCGCGCCATTCGCCATGTCCGTTGGCAGGAAGTTATGTGGTTCCCAGGGATTGACGGCGACGAGAGAATCGCCGGTCAGGAGATGGCGGTGAGCGCAAACGTCGATCTGCGCCGGCGTTCCGCCGACATGAAAGATCAGGTGCCCTTCGCGGTGTGCATGCACGTTAAAGGGACGGTTCAATTGATAGACCGTTGCGCGACCGAACCGGCCGTGGAAGACGGCAAGCGCTCTGCTCATGCCTTCCCTCCCTGGATGTCTTTGCTTTTTTGACTAGCGTTCAACATCCGGGAGGGGAACGCAAGGGTGTGGGAAGATCTGCTTCCGCAACCACGCCCGTTAGCCAGCCGCCGACTCTCTCGCAGCTGCAAAAAATACGTCAGTACTTCTTACACTCCGGGACGGTTCGGCTCGGCAAACCAATTTTGGCGAACACCGCCGGATCATAGCCGAGAGTCTGGTTCACATTCGGAATCACCTTCACGACCTTGCTGAACAGGGCGCCTTTCCCGTCGTCCACGACCTCGGTCACGAAGTTGGTTCCGATAGCCTGCCGGTTGGAGTCGAGCTTGATCTTGCCGTTGGGGGCGTCGAGCTCGATTTTTGCCAGCGCCTCCTTGAGCTTGGCCTGGTTATTGCTGAGGTCACCATTGACCTGACGGAGCCCCAGGACCAGCGCCATGGTTGAACCATAATAGTTGGTGGCGAGCAGGGAGGGGCTCGGGAAGCGCTTGTTGGGCGGAAACGAGTCTTGATAGGCCTTCACGAACTTTTGCCAGCCCGGGTCCTCCCAGGTATCGGCCTGGCCGCTGGCCGCGATGGTCCCGAGCAGGGCATTCTTGGCGTTGCCTTTGGCCGAGAGGATCGTTTGGTCGACCATGATCGAACCGCCCATCAGATGGGCCTTGCCGCCCGCTTGCTGGTACTGGTTCAGGAAATTGACGGCGTCGGCGCCGCCAAGACCAAGATAGATTGCATCGACATCGTCGGGCAGAGCGGCGATGACGGAGGCGAAATCCTTCGTCCCAAGCGGAACCCATTGCCGGTTCGTGACCTGTCCACCCGCACCGCAGAACTCGAGCACCAGTCCGAACACCTGCGTGTAGATGAAGGAATAATCCTCGCCGACAGTCGCGATCTTGCGATAGCCCTTGGTTTCATACGCGTACTTGCCGAGCCCGACCTGCCATTGCGCACCGTCCATGTTGTAGCGGAAGAAGTTTGGCGCCGGGTCGACATAAGTCGTCTCCTGAGCGCCGGAGGCGGCGTTGATGAAAGTAAGCTCCGGATGGGTCTTTGCAAAATTCTTGACCGCGATGCCTTCGTCGCCGGAGAGCGGCGAGAGCAGGATCTGGACCTTGTCCTGCTCGATCAGCTTGCGCACGGCGCGAACTGCGGAATCGGGTGTCGCGTCCGTTGATGCGATGACAAAGTCGAGTTCCTTGTCGCCAACCTTCTTGCCCAATGTGTTGAGCGCAGTCTGGTAACCGCGAATGCCGTCTTCGCCGAGCACCGTGTAGGTGCCTTCCAGGGTTGCGGTGACACCAACCTTGATCTTCTCCTGAGCGATTGCAGTCCCCGAAAGCAACAAGCTGCTCAACGCAATCAGTCCTAAACTGCCCTTCAACATTGCCTCCTCCTTCGCCAACTTGTTTTGGGCCCGATCTCAACGCATGTGATCGAGTTCCTTGGACGTCGCAAGAAAGCTAGCCGATGGCGCCGACAGAGCGGATGTCTTCACTCCCATGTAGCTTGACCGCCAGTCTCATTTTGCATGTTGCGCCGCAGCGCGGGAAAGGTTCAACATCAGAAACGGACTCACGAGAAGGGCAGCTTCTGGCGCGAAGCGGCCATTCAAGGCTGACGTCGGTTAACACCGGAGAAGGGACGTGTGTCCGCGAGAGCAATGACCACTTCGTTGCCGCGAACATCACGACCCGAGCGTTCGTTCCGAAAACACCGGATAGTTCGAGGAAAAAAGCGCCCGGTGGTTCTGGGTTAGTCTCCATTTTCGAATGGCTGCTCGTCCACGTCGTTCACCTTCGACGATATTCGCCGAAAGGTGAGAGAAGCCCTCCGGCACCAGATAGATGGGCAGCTTCGCTACTGCCATTGGTTCGACAGTCGGCGGAACATCGCGACGATCGCTGGCTCGGGCTGGCGGATCGGCGGCAACAGATCATAGCGCTCCCAACCGCCGCCGAGCGCCTTGTACAACAGGACGAACTGCAATGCGACGGCCTCCTGGGCGACAATCCTCTCGTCCTCCTTCACGTATAGCTGCCGTTCGGCGTCCACGACGTTCAGGAATTCGGTCAGCCCGCGTTCATAACGTCCCGTGGCGAGATCGAGCGCATGGCGACTTTCTGCAAGCGCGGTTTCCACATCCCTTAACGTTTGTCGCGCCGCCCGAGATCCCTTGATTGCATCGTCCACCTCCGCGACCGCTACAAGGATGGTCTTCTTGTATTTCAGCAGGAGTTCGTCCGTTCGCAGCTCCTGCGCATCGATGAGCGCATCCAGGCGTCCGAAATCGAGGAAAGGCAAGTAGCCGCTTGGCCCGATCGACCAGATCGGACCATGAATTGGCGGCGTGCTGTTTTGCAGCACCGGGCCGCCCTGCGCTCCGAAACCGGCGGTGACGGCAACGGTGGGAAAGAGGTCGGCGATGGACGCGCCAATCCGCGCGTTCGCCGCGGCGACTTCACGTTCGGCTTGCCGGACATCGGGCCGCCGCCGCAGCAAGTCGAGGGGCGTTCCGGACCTCAGGCGTTCGGGAATGTGGGGAATTCTTCCGGACCGTCGCAATTCCGGAACGATTGCTCCCGAATAGGTGCCAAGCAGCACCGCCATCCGATTTTCGGCGGCGTTGATTCCCGCGGTCAACTCAGGCAGCCTCGATTCAAGTGTCGCTAATTCCCGCTTGGCCTGAGCGACGTCGAGTTCATTCGTCAAGCCCTGATCATACCGCGTCTGCACCACACCTCGCACCTTCTGCGCGGCCGTCACATCGCTCCGCAGCGTTTCCAGACGGGATTGAAGCGCACGAAGCTCGACATAGTTGCGAACGACGTCGGCGATGACGGTAATCAGAACCGCATGGCGCATCTCGTCCAGCGCTTCGGTATCACCGTGTGCCGCCTCGAGAAGACGCCGGTATTTCCCGAAAAGGTCGAGCTCCCATCCGCCGTCGAAACCGGCGATCCGCGACAGCGCTTGCAGACCGGTCGCGTTCGAGCCCGCTCGAAGTGAATCGGCAACGCGTCCCTTGGTAAGGTCGGTGCCTGTACCTGCCGCGATGCCGGCGCTGATGCCTACCTTGGGGAGGAGGGAATTGAACGCGACGATTTCCTCGGTTCGCGCCCTTTGCACACGCGTGAGCGCCGCTTCGATATCCAGATTGGAGGCAACTGCCCGCTCGACGAGCGCATCCAACTGCCGATCGTTCAGGGCCTGCCACCACTGAACGCTCGATGTCACCGCCGTTGGCGGCCCTGCATAGCTCGATACTCGGGAAGCTGCCCCGAATCTGGTCGGTACGGAAATGTCGGGCGGTTGATAGTCCGGGCCGACCGCACAGCCCGAAAGGCTGGCCGCGGCGGCAGCGAGGAGTGAGAGCCAGCGTTTCCGCATCGGGCGAATCTCTCCATCGGAGCCGACTACCGCACCGACCAGGTGGCGGTCGCCAACCCCAATTCTCTCGCCCTCTGCGCAATGGAAGCGTGTTTTTGCTTTTATCTATCCCCCGCTGCGCCCCTCATCGTGAGACTAGCACGGCCTGCCCATGCTTCTAGGCCCTCGAAGACGTTTTCGCGGGCATGTTGCCGCGGCGACACAGGGCGGCAGCTGGCCCCGTGCAAGCTTCAGCGGAGGGCGGTTTCGTCGTTACCGGGGGTTTGGTTGCCTGCGATCCGCACGACATCGCCGCCCGCAAGCGCATCCGGGGGACTGTCGACGACGCGATCGGAAGGCGAGAGGCCCTGCAGAACTTCAACCTCGGTATCCAGATTTCGTCCGAGGGTAACATGCTTCAGAACGACCTTGTCTTCGGGCCCGACGACAGCGACTTCCAGACCATGTTGCCTGAACAGTAATGCGCTCGTCGGAATGCGGATAACATTGGGATCGCTCGGAAGGTTCCAGTGAACCTCAGCGAAGGTGCCGGGCTGCAACAGCCCGTCCGGATTTTCCGCGTGCATCTCGACCAGCAAGGTTCGCGAGGTCACATCGATCGCGCTTGATGTATTCGTGACGCTTGCCGTGAAGACCCTGCTAGGGTATTGCGGGAGGTGGAGCTGAGCCTTCATCCCGACGGGAATGGCACTCGCCAACCGCTGCGGAACCTTTGCGTAGACACGCATTTTGTGGACGTCCGCGACGCGGAATAACTCGGGGCCGCTCCCGCCGCCGATCCCGCTCCCGGCATTGATGAGCGCCCCGATGTCGGTCTCGCGCTTGGTCACGACACCATCGAATGGCGCCGTCACCTGCTTGAAGCTCTCCAGTGCTTGCAGCCGGTCGACCTCCGCCTGAGCGACTGCAACGTCGGCGCGCGCCGCGTCGAGGCGCGCAACCGCGCTTTGGTAGTCCGCCTGTTTCGACTGCTGTTCCTGCACTGAAACGACGCCTTTGGGTGCATCACGCCAACGCGCGAAGGTGGTATCGGCGAAGTGCGCTTCAGCGTTCCTGACCTTGATCACCGCTTCCGCGGATCTCAGTCTGGCCTTGGCAGCGGAGAACTGAGCGTCGATTTCCGGTGTCTCGATCTCGGCGAGGACTTGTCCTTTTTTGACCCGGGCACCGTAATCGAAATACCACATCTTGAGGTAGCCGTTGACCCGCGCATAGACGGGCGCGGAGTACCATGCCTGGATATCGCCGGGCAGAACGAGCTCTGGGTCCGCCGTGTCTTGCTTGGGATGCACGATCGCGACGGTCGGAATCGCCGCCGCCTGCGTCCACGTCGCGACCGCCCTCGCATGTTCATCCCTGCTGAAGATCCCCCATGCCGCGACGACCAATGCTGCGGTGGCAGCCGCCAAGCCCAAAGAGCGGAGCCTTTTTGGGGAGGGCTGCGCAACCTCCTTCGAACTCTGATCTTGGTGTTCTGACATGGCTATGCTCCAACTTGGGGCGCGGGCGTTGCTGCGATGGAATCGGATTTTTCAGTTGGCGCCCGCCCGCGACGCGAGTGCAACAGGCTGAACACGGTGGGAACGAGGAACAGCGTGCAGAAGGTCGCAACCAGCAGACCCCCGATGACAGCGCGCCCGAGCGGAGCATTCTGCTCGCCGCCGTCGCCCAGGGCGAGAGACATCGGCAACATGCCGATGATCATTGCCAGAGCGGTCATCAGCACCGGACGAAAGCGCGTGAAGCCCGCCTCGAGAGCGGCGGCAGTGGCTTCATAGCCCTCGTGCAGCTTCTCGCGCGCAAAGCTGACGAGCAAAACGCTGTTCGCCGTCGCAACGCCCATACACATCAGGGCGCCGGTCAGGGCCGGGACCGACAGCGTGGTGTCGGTGGCGAACAGCATCCACACGATGCCGGCGAGAGCGCCGGGCAAAGCGGTGATGATGATGAATGGATCGAGCCATGACTGGAAATTGACCACGATCACCAGGTAGACCAGTACGATCGCGCCGATGAGACCAAAATACAGCTGATGGTATGCGGTGGTCATCGTATGGACCTGTCCGCGCACCGCCACATAGGAGCCGGGCGGGACGTCCTTTTTCGTATCCCGCAGAATGCGTTGGATATCCGAGGCAACGGCGCCGAGGTCGCGCCCCTGCGCGGCGGCGTAGATGTCGATCACCGGCTGGGCGTTGTAGTGCGATACGACCGCGGCGCTTGGACCGATCGTCGTCTTGGCGAGCCCGCCGAGATACTGCGGCGTTTCTGTCTTCGACGACGTCACGGGTACATTGTCGAGTTCCGACATGGTGTCCACGCGATACTGCGGCATCTGGACGACGATCGGGTATGTCACTCCGTTTGCATTGTTGAGCCAGAAATTCGGCTTGACCTGTCCGCTGCCGGATAGCGTGGTGAGTAGGCTGTTTGCGACGTCGCGCTGAGTGAGCCCCACCTCGTCCGCCAGGGTTCGATCGGTCGCGACATTGATCTGGGGGTAGCTCTGGGATTGCTGGATGCGCGGGTCGGCGATGCCCGGGACCTTGCGAATGCGGCTGAGGAGCGCGGTCGCGTAAGCATAGTTGGCCTCCTGCTTCGGTCCGGTCACTTGCAGATCGATGGGCGCCGGCTGGCCGAAATTGAGGATCTGGGCGACGATGTCGGCCGGCAGGAAGGCGAAGCTCGTGCCGGGGAATTTGTTCGGCAGCAGGGTCCGCAAGGTCTTGACATAGGAAGCGGTCGGCGAGTGGTTCTTCTTGAGCGAAATCAGAATGTCCGCATCCTCGGGACCGATCGTCCCGGTGTTGCCGTAGGCGACGTTGATGCCGCTGATGGGCAACCCGATATTGGCCGTGATCGTATCGATCTGGTCCGCCGGGATCGTCTGGCGAATGCTCCGCTCGACTAGGTCGCACAGGCGCGCGGTCTCCTCGATCCGGGTGCCGACCTGGGCGCGTACGTGCATGAGGATGGTTCCTGAGTCGACGGACGGAAAGAAGTTCTGGCCGAGGAAGGGGGCCAGCCCCAACGACAGCAGAACACACGCCAGGAACACGGCGACGAAGGCTTTCGGACGGCTGAGCGCCATCGCCAGGAGACCACGATAGACCTCGCGGACCCGCTCGAACCGACGCTCGAATCCGGCCTGGAAGCGCTTCAGCGGATTGCGGCTACGCGATGGCGCACGTGCGCTGCCGGTCTGAGCCGCTGCGTCGCCATGACCTGAAACATGCGGCCGCAGCAGGTAGCTGGCGAGCGTAGGCACCAACGTGCGCGACAGCAGGAACGAAAACAGCAGGGCGAAAATGACCGCCTCGGCCAGCGGCCTGAACAGGTAACCGGCGACTCCGCCGAGCTGGAACATCGGTACGAACACTATGCAGATGCAAAGCAGCGATACGAAGGCCGGCACCACGATCTCCTGGGCGCCAGCAAGAATGGCAGGTTCGACCATTTTGCCTTGTTCGAGATGCCAGTTGATGTTCTCGATCGTCACGGTTCCGTCGTCGACGAGAATGCCGACCGCGAGCGCGAGTCCGCCGAGCGTCATGACGTTGAACGTCTCGCCGATCGCCGATAGCGTTCCGACCGCGCCCAGCACCGCCAGCGGGATGGAAACCGCGATGATCAGGGTCGACCGCCAGCTGCCGAGGAACAGCAGGATCATCAGCGCGGTCAGGGCTGCGGCTATGGCGCCTTCGCGCACCACGCCGGTGATCGCGGCCCGGACAAACGGCGCTTGATCCCCGACGGCATGAAGATGGAGGCCGGCCGGCAACCCCGCCATGATCCGAGGCAGCTGCGCCTTGACTCCGGAGATGATGTCGAGGGTCGACGCGCCACCTGCGCTCAGGATCGACATCAGCACGGCCCGGGCGCCGTTGATGACAACGAGGTTCGTTTGCGGCGGAGAGCCCTCATGAGCATATGCCACGTCGCGAACATAGATAACCGTACCGTTGACCTTCTTCACCGGGAGATCGTTGATCCGGTCCACGATCGTCGGGCTGGAATTCAGCGCCACGCTCCACTCGAACTTGCCGATCTTCTCCGTGCCGGCCGGAAGTACGAGATTCTGTGCCGAGATGGCGTTGACCACGTCGTCTGCCGACACATGATGGGCCTGCATCGCCTGCTGATCGAGGTCGACCTGCGCCTGGAGGATCTTTCCGCCGTATGGTGACGGCAGGGCGGCGCCTTTGACAGTCGCAAGTTGCGGCCGAATGGAATTCTGCCCGAGATCGAAGAGCTTGTCTTCGGGCAGTTTCTTGCTCGACAGGGCCAATTGAAGGATCGGAACGCTCGAAGCGTTGTAACTGAGCACATAGGGTGGAGTGGTGCCGGCCGGCAACAGCTTGAGAACGGTCTGTGCGGCGGACGACACTTGCGCAAGCGCTGACCCGATGTTGACACCTTTCTGGAAGTAAATCTTGACGGTGCCGTAGCCGTTGAGCGATTGCGACTCGATGTGCTCGATGTTGTTGACTTGCGCTGTCAGCTGACGTTCGTAGTAGTAGATGACCCGATCGGCCATGTCCTTTGGCGGAATCCCGTTGTATGTCCAGACGACGCTGACGACGGGAATGTCGATGCTTGGGAATATATCGATCGGCGTGCGCAGCGCCGCGAGCGAGCCGGAAATCGCGATGACGACCGCCAGCACTATAAAAGTGTAAGGGCGCCTCAGCGCGATTTGAACAATCCACATTCGAGCGGCCTCTTCCGTCTATCAGGACATGACACCATCGAGGTAGGTCGCACAGCGAAACTCACCAATCGCGCGGATCGTGGCTGATTGCGCGAAACGAAAGCGAGCTTCATATTGGGACTATCCGAATGCTCGGATGAATCGGCTTGCATGTAAGCTGCTAACGAGCCAGCCCCATTAAATTCCGTTTCAAGATTCCGAAAAGGCACGAGGCGCCCACTGGGAAACAGATTTCGCAAGTGACTTATCGGATAACGAACTTGGCTGGTTGCAAGCTAGGTGGTGCGCCGCTATTCAACCGTTCGATTCCGCAATTCGCGCGCCGATAGAAAATATGCAGGCGGCAGACCCGTCTAAGATGGCGTCATTTTTCCCGGGTACCCGATACTCTGCCCTGCGGGTACCGCCACCTGAGGGCGGACCACGAACATGGTACATGGTCCGCTGCTTCTTGCTCGATCGCGTACCGGTCGACGGGGCGCACCGGATGGCGTGTCTGTTTGAACACCACCGCGGAGTGGAGCCGTGAGGCAGCGTCCTGTAGGGATTGGCCTTCTCACGTTGGCTGGGATGGCTTGGTTCGCGTTAGCTCATACCCTCTTCCTCATGTTGGCCATTCTGTTTGATCGACTCCAATGTACGTGCGGCGAACGAATAACCCCGCGCTAACGGTTATGTGATCAAGCCGTTTGGCGCCCTTTGCGTTTGCAATCACTACGTTCAGACTTGCGAACCCGGCGGGCGCTCGCGCCTTTTCGGAATCTTGAAACGGAATTTAATGGGTCCGGCTCGTTAGCGGGATACATCTGAGTCAATCCATCCGAGCATTGCATTCGGATGGTTCCAATTCGGCGTACCCCTCTGCACGGAGAATCGCAATGATGGCTGATCAATCACGACGTGCCATTCTTGTTTACGCGATGTTGGCGGTGACGACTATCGCCCTTGGCACTCCCACTGCGCTTGCGGCTAATGCAGAGAGCGCCCCGCCACTTCACAAGGGACCATGGCCGATTCGCAATGGTCGCGACTACCAGCCAACCGAGCGTGAGCTGAGAGCCTTGCATCAGAAGGATGTCACGCCCGATCAGGCGCGCGAGATCGACCGATTGTACGATCAGCTTTTGGCAATCAATGAAAAAGTTCGCAATCGACATCCTGCACCCGCACATTGATCGCGCTGTACCTGAAACCGATTTCTTCCAACTCGCGTGCCGAAATCGAGCGGGCGTGGCAGAAAGTGCTTTGGGACACGAAATGATCCGCGCCTCCGCCATCAGAAGCGGAAGCGCACCCCAACCGTGGGATCGATGTTGCTGTGCTGGAAGAAGCCGAAGCCCAACCCGCCGTGCACCTGGTTGAACATCATGCCAAAATAGAGATCCCACTTTGGCGCAAATCTCCAATCGACCGCGGCAGAAATCGCATCGTACGTTCCGGCGCATTGCGCGTGCGAGCTGTCGGAGCAGAAGGCGGGCCCTCCAGTGGGGGTGCCGAACCAGGAATTCTGGATGTAATGGTAATAGGCGCCGATCACATCCAGGTCATCCGTGACGGCGTATTTCGCGCCGGTCCACATGATCTGTAAGACCCTGTTACCAAGGCCGTTCACGCCAAAGGCCGCATTGTTGATATTGGTGTTGTTGAACCCCGCGCAGCCCAGGCAAAGAAAGTTTCCCGCGATATCCGTGAAGGCGGTCTGCGGATCGCTGGGCGCCGTAAATCGAAAGTATTCGTAACCGGCGTAC
>WNFR01001726.1_pt1 | contig 31052 bp, 25 predicted proteins | sample 5400221 | NCBI WGS metagenome assembly WNFR01 (sample SAMN13153357, study PRJNA577476) | soil metagenome | isolation source: 40 cm soil under Madrone tree | place: USA:California | collected 2016-06-14
AACGACGGGCTGGTATCTCGCCGACCCGCTCATCAGTATTTTGATCGGGGTGCTGATCCTCTTTTCTTCGTGGAGTTTGGTGAAGGACTCTCTCAGCGTGCTGATGCAGACGGTGCCCAAAGGCATCCAACTCGAAGAGGTGCGCCGCACCATCGAAGCCGTCGACGGCGTCAGTGCCGTTCACGACCTGCACGTCTGGGCCGTCACGTCCGACATCTTCACGTTGAGCGCGCACGCGGTCGTGGCGAACGGCGGGGATTTTCATCTTGTACTCAACGGCATCGAAGATACGCTTAGAGAGCAATTCAATATCGAGCACACGACGATCCAGCTGGAGACCGAGAGCCGGGAGGACAAGGAGTTCAAAGCGTTTTAGGCACAACACAAAACCTTGCGCGCTTTGGAAGGTAGTTCATGAAACGAATCACGGTCATTACTGGGATCCTCGCTGCGGCCTTCGTGCTCGGCACGGGCTATTCACTGTGGAATTATGCCGGCAACAGGGAATCCGTTGTCATTTCGGGCTATATCGAAGCGGATGACATTCATGTCGGATCGAAAATCGGCGGACGGGTGCTCAAAGTAGTGGCGCGTGAAGGCGAGACTGTCCGGGCCGGAGAAACCTTGTTGCTTTTAGAACCTGGCGAGCTCGATGCGTCCCTGGCCGAAGCCCAGGCGAATCTGCGGCAAGCGGAGGCCCAATATTCGCTTCTTAATGCCGGATATCGCAGCGAAGAGATCGAGCAAGCCGAAGCAGTGCTGAAGCAAGCGCAGGCCGAACTCGCTCAACTAACGTCCAAACCGCGTCACCGGCAGATCGACCAGGCCATGACGGACTGGATGGAGGCGAAAGCCCAGGCAGAGAACTCCAGCAAGTTCTTGAAGCGCGTGGAAGACCTCAGCAAACGCGATCTTATTGCCAGGCAAGAGCTGGACGAAGCCACCGTGAAAAAGACCGAAGCCGAGCAAAAAGTGAAAGCGACGCGACAGCACTATGATCTCCTGCTGGCAGGGACCGTTGAGGAGGACTTGGAACGCCCACGGCAGCGCGTGGTCGAAGCAAATGCCAAGCTTCGCCAGCTCCGCGCCGGCTACCGCAAGGAAGAGATCGCTCAGGCAAAATCCGCACTCGAAGCGGCGCAAGCGAAGGTACAAAGGATCCGCACCCAGTTGGATGAAACCGTAATCAAATCGCCTGTGGATGCTTTGGTGGAAGCCATGGTTCTACAAACTGGCGATCTGGTCGACCCCGGCAAGCCGGTGGCCACCTTGCTGCGCACGGGGAGCCTATGGGTGCGCGCTTATCTCCCGGAGGCGCAATTGCGGTTCGTGCATCCGGGCGATAGAGCATCGATTCGCGTCGATTCTTTTCCCGACAGAAGCTTCAGCGGCGGCGTGCGCCGTATTCACCGCCAAGGTGGAACTGCTCCACGCAACGCGCAGACTGATGAAGCGCGCGTATTACAAATGTTTGAGACTGAAGTTATGATCGACGATCCCGATCAAGTGCTACGGCCGGGCATGAGCGCCGACGTCGCGATCCCAAAAGGTTAGTGTCGACACCGGGGTCCGGATCCTAGAGACGAACGCGCCGCCGTCGCCCGTGGCCCCCCGCTTAGGTTGCGCTTGCGCTCGAAACCACCCGCTGCGAGCGCGGCAACAAACAGGCCATTAAAGCGACGCTCACGATCGAAAGAATCCCAAGCAGCCAGAAAATTGTCGATAGCTCGGCGCTGACCAGGAGCAAGCCGACGATCGATGTCGACGTGGTCTTGGAAACCTGTTGAATCAATCGGTCGAAGGAAACAATCCCGCCGCGCAATTCCGCCGGAGCGTTCTGGGTGAGCAAGCTCTTCTGCATGGGTGAAATAACGCCGTTGGCGAGGCCGTAGAAAAAAAGTGCGCCACCGACCAGCCATGCGCCATGGATAAAGGGGACGGCGAGCACGGCGCCGCCGCTGACCAGGAAAGCGAGGAACAAAATATTGGCCTTGTCGTGGCCGGCGGCAATGCGCCCCGCCTGGCTTGACGTCGCCATCGCACCGACGGAAAAAAAGATATAGAGGAACCCCGCCGTCGCCATTGAAATGCCCTGGGTGCGCACGAGAAAAAGCGGGAAGTAAGTGAGAAAGCCGTAGTCGAGAAAGAAGCGCAAGAAGCCTGCGGAAAACGCGATCACCAGCCGCGGATGGCGCGTGAGCCGCAATATGTCGCCGAGATAAGTCATGGGCTTCTCGCCGGTCTTACCTTTGGTTTCAGGCATCCAAAACAACGCGATCAAGCCCACGGGAACGGCGATAACGTAACAGGCGAAGGGCCAAAACCAGGCGATGGTCGCGAGCAAGCCGCCGAGGGGTGGAAATACGAAGTAACCGATGCGGTCGAGAAAAACCTTGAGGCCTTGGCCGCTGATTTCGTTGTCGCCTTCCAAAAGATCGCCGATCAGCACGATGGTGAGCGGGATGACGGCGCTGAAGCCGATGCCTTGAAGAGCTCTAAAGGTCAGTAGCCAGCCGAAAGTGGGCGCGAACGCCATCGCCGCGCCGAAAATTCCGAAAACGATCAATCCGAGGCCAAGCAACAGGCGCCGCCCGTATAAGTCAGCGATCACGCCGAAGATCGGCGACAGCACAATCGCCGGCGCGGTGAATAGCGTCATCACCCATGAGAGCTGTGCGTCGGTGACGCCGAACGGTTGAGTCAAGCCTGGCAGAGCGGGCTGAATAAAGTTGACGCCCATCATTAGCGTTATGCTGGCTGCGTATACGATGCTCAACGCGCGAGCTTTCGCCGGAGCCAGCTTCTCCATGCCGAACAAGGTTGTAATTGAGGCCATGTGCCGCACCGTAAGAGAAGCGGCATTGGCAGTCAAGCGCGGAAGAGTTGGAGTATGTGGGAGTGATGGAGTAGTGGGTTATAAATTCCAACACTCCAGTACTCCAATACTCCATCACTCCAGGTTCCGATTGCGCTTGTGCCGTGATATGCATGTTCGCGACTTATTGGTTGACTCGGAGGAACCGCCCATGCCCCAAGACATGCGTACTTGGATCGCTCAACTGGAAAATGCCGGATTGTTGGCGCGCATCAGTAAGCCGGTCGATCCGCGCACGCAAATGGGCGCGCTGTTGTGGCAGGCGCGCGACCGTGGATTGCTGTTCGAAAATCTTCCCGGCTATCCCGGTTGGCGGTGCTTAGGACAAGCGCCGGGTGACGTATCGCTGGCGCCGGTGGCCTTTGGCACGCCTCGTGAGGAAATGATTCCGGAGTTCGTGCGTCGAACCGAGAAGCTCGGTACGACCCGATTGGTCGAAACCGGACCGGCGCAACAAAAGGTCATGCTCGGCGACGAAATCGATATTACCCAGATGCCGATCCATCAGGCGGGAATCCGCGACGGCGGACCGTTCATCGGCTCGGGATTGGTGATCACGAAAAACCCGGAAACCGGGCGTCGCAACTTGAGCTTTCATCGTCTGCAAATGAAGGGTCCGAAGAAGACCGGCATTCTCTTGTATCCGCGCCATGCCTGGAGCAATTATCAAATGTACGAAGCGCAGGATGAGCCGATGCCGGTGGCGATCATGATCGGCCATCATCCGATGTACTATTTCGCGGCCGCGACGACGACGCAGTACGGCGTCGATGAGTTGGAGATCGCATCGGCGTTGCTGCAAGAGGACGTCGAATTGGTCAAGTGCCGCACCGTCGACTTGGAAGTCCCGGCCTTTGCGGAGATCATTCTTGAAGGAGAAATTCCGCCGAAGGTGAGAGAGCCTGAAGGCCCGTTCAGCGAGTTCCAAGATTACTATCTTACCGGTTCCGGCATGAATCCCATCGTCAATATCAAAGCAATCACGATGCGCGACGATGCGATTTTCAAAAACGTCCAGAACGGCACCGAGGTCGAGGGTTGCGTGTATCACAAAGTGCCGATGTCGGCACAGATTCTGCGCCGTGCGCGCAATGTCGGCGGCTCCGCGGATGTCAGAAATGTTTTAGTGATGCCGGGAATCTTCGGCGTGGTCGTGCAGATGAAGCCGCGTTATTACGGCGAGGCGAAAAACGTTTTGATGTCGGTGCTGTCGAGCGAGTATCAGCATCCGAAAATCGCCATTGCCGTCGACGTCGACGTCGATATCTTTAACTACGCGGAAGTGCTCTGGTCGATCAACACGCGCGTCAATCCGGCAGAGGACATCACCATTATTTCGGGGTCAAAAATCCATGCGATGGATCCATCCTGTCCGGAGTTCGGTCATCCCGGAGCGCCGGGATGGCACCGCATCGGCGGCAAGATGATCGTCGACGCAACCAAACCGCCTGAGTGCGATGCCAAACGGCGCGATGAATTCGAACGGTTGCGTCCGGTGGGTTGGGAAACGGTAAATTTAGAAGACTATCTGCGGGCGGACGCGCCGCCGCTGAGGACTAAACCGAAGATACCGGGGAGTTAGCGGATTCGTTCAAGGTTCAAGCGTTCAACGGTTCAAGGTGTTGAGAGAGGACAAATACCACGTGTGTGTCGTTGGCGAATCAACTCCGGGTATTGACGATCGAACTTTTGAACCTTGAACGTTTGAACGGCCGCGCATCAAGCGCGGGTTATTCTTCGGATTCGCCGAAGTAATCTCTAACGATCCTTTCCTTTATATACTCCAACGCGCCCAAATCTTGAATAATATCGCCGCCCGTATCGTAGAAGAAAATGTCGCCCTGGTGATTTCTGCCGATGGCGACTAGCCACTCCAATTCATCCCGGTCTTCCAACATAAAATTAATTGCTTGATTAGCACCCTTGCTGGCAATGATGGTGACTTTCGGTTTGGCGGTTTTTCTTGCTTCAGACATGGACGAGCCTCCTAAGTGCAAAGTGAGTCTATAACAGAAGGACGACCGCTACAACTTGACGAAAAGCACCCGGCAATTTCCTTGCTCGTTGCTGTAAGCGACTTAAGAGTTTTCTACGGACGGGCAAGTGATCTGCAGTGCCGATACTATGTCGCTCGAGTAGACGGACAGTCTAACCACGAGGGCACGAGAGCACGAAGATTAAGAGTCTTGGTATTCGAATCCTTGGTATGCTTCACGCAGTCCGCGTTGGATTTATTTAGTGCGCATCGAGTTGGGGTTCCGGCACGCGGCGTTCGATGCCACTGAGGGCTATTTCATCGTAAAATCGACGCGGTTGGGTTTGCCCTTGAGCTTGGCCCGTTCCTCGCTCGAAAGGGGTTTAGCGGCCACGACGAATAGGCGTTCAGCGGCGACTTGATTGTTGGCGAGCAGCGTGTCCCGTACGACTTGCGCGCGCTGGCTGGCGAGTTGACGCAGATCCTCGTCGCTCACCTTGGCATACTGCATCATCAATTTTTCCATCTCCGGGACCGGCAAGTCTTGCGCTAAACCGATCACGTTGCGCGGTTTGGGAAAACTTTCATCGCCGTAGGCGTCTTTTAGATAGCGCGCATATTCGCTTTTATCGACTTGGACGTCGTCCACCGATCGCGGCGCCTGGCCTCTGCGCGCGAGATCCTTCAGCTTTTGAGCCTTGACTTTGCGTTCGATGCCGACTCGTTTGAGCCCGTCGAGATCGCTGACCGGATCGACGCGGCCGGTGATCTCAAGATTGAGTGCCGGACGATTGTTCATTGCCTTCGCCAGTGTCGCGATCTTTTCCCGCTGCGGCGGGTCGAGGGTGGCGCGGCCATCGGCAAATTCAATATAGCTCAGCTCGTCGCCGCTGCCACCGCCGCCGAACGCCGAGGCGATGAGTGAGAACGGCGCCGTGACTGCTTTCGTGATAATGTTGATGATAATCCGCAACACGATTCCGCCGACGCTAAACTGGGGATCGTCGAGCGAGCCGCTGATCGGCAGATCGACGTCGATCACGCCGTTGCGGTCTTTCAGCAAGGCGACGGCGAGCAGCACGGGCAGCTTCGTCGCCGTCGGGCTTTCGATTTTTTCGCCGAAGGTCAGCTGGTTAAGAATGATCTTATTTTCCGCGCTGAGCTTGCGGTTTTCGAGCTTGTACTTGACGTTAAACGAAAGCTTTCCTTTCTCGATGCCATAGCCGACGTATTTGGCCGAATAGGGGGTCATCGGACTCAGCTCGATTTCCCGCGCGTCAGCAATGATGTCGAGAAAGAGATCTTTGGAAAGCGGATTGATCTTACCTTTGATGTCCACCGGCGCCGATTCGTCGAGTTTGGCTTTGAGGTCGATATCTCCGGCCGTCTCCGGCTTTAGCTCAGAAATGACGCCTTCTACGCTAGTGAGGTTAGCCGAGTAATTGGGCTTGACGAAGAAATCGCTGAAGTTAATGTTGCCGCTCTGCAGATTGATTTTGCCGATGCTGATCGCCTTGGGGCTTGCGGTGTTTTCTGCGGGTGGCTGCGCGGGTTTCTCCACTGGCTGCGCTGGCGCCGCCGGTTCTTCCTTCTTTTCTTCCGGTTGGACGGTCAACTTTTGTAAGTTCATTTTGCCGTCCGCGCCGAGGATCAGCCGGGAATAGAAATCCGCCAGCGTGATCTCGCCGATACGCAGCTGAAAAGGCTCCAAGTCGAACTGAATGGCGTCGAGCGCGAGCGACTTCCACTTGAGCAAGTCCTGGGCGCCGTTCTTTTCGACGCTGCCAAAGTCGGCGACTCGGACACTGCCTTGGTAATTGACCTTAGTGCCGGTATCGGGAACGGTCTGGAGAGCCAGCTCACCCTTGGTGCCGATTTGCCCACCGGTGAGGAGGAAATTAACTTTGTCGGTCATGTAATTCTGAAACGGCACCAACTCGATGTCCTGGCCATCGACGGCAAACTTGCCATTGACAGGATTGATGGTCGCCGTGCCGACGAGACGCAATAGTCCTTTGTTATTGATCCTGGTTCTGATCGTCGCTTTACCGCGTTGGTTTTTTGCCGTGGAAAAATTCTCCGCGCGAAGCGAGATCTCGGAAAGAGTTGTCTTTGCCGCCGTCGGCGAGCCGCGATCATCGAAGTCGATCTTAAAGCGATCGAGGTTGATCTGTTTGGCGTCGATGCGCCATTCGCCGTCGGTTTTTTTCGTCGGCTGTGCTGGCGCGGCGGTCGCAGGCTGGGACTTTGCGATGCGCGTGAGATTGATGATGCCGCTGGCGTCGCGTTGGATGTAGCCGTTGCCTTCTTTGCCTTCGAGCGCTCCGATGACAATGGTTTTTTTAGCGACATCGACGGCAACATCCTTCAGCGCCAGCGACGCGATGCGCCAAAGCGGCTGAGGTTGCCCGGCGAGCTCAAGCCGCAACGCGCGCAGGTTTGTGCTCAAACTCGTCAAATTGATTTCAGATTGCTCGCCCTTTTGCTCGAAGCGGTATTGCGTCGATAGATCGAGAAGACCTTCTTTGATCTCTGCTGCCAACGCGTTGTCATAGTAGGGGCGAAGCGCGCCGATCTGCAGCGCTTCGAGATCGAGCTTGCCTTCGGCGAGCAGCGGCGTCATTTGCAGCGTGCCGCTGTGGCTGAACTTTTCTTTGCCCTCGGATTCAAACGATAACTCAACGTTGGCTGTTTTTCCGGGCTCGTTCGTGAGACCGGTAATTTTGATATTGACGTCGTTCAGGCGGTTTTTGTAGGGCCGCTGGGGTTGCTCATCGTCAATATGAATGATCGTCGACGCGAGCGCGACCTCATCAATTGAATAGGCGAACGGTTTGCTCTCCTGCTTGGATTCCGCCGCGGTGGGTTTAGCCTCGACTTCTACGAGGTTCGCCAAATTCAATTTGCCGTCACGGTTCCGATTGATGTGCAGCTCGAGACCTTGGGCTTTGACTGATTTTAAGGCGCTCTTGCGGGCGAACACCTGGATGGCATCGATGGCAACTTCGAAACTGGGCAGTTTCAGCAAAGGAGCGTTGTCCGTTTGCTGCATTTCCACGTCCGTCAGACCGAGATCGCCGGTAATCGAGAGCACGGAGGGGCTGTCTTTCGATGTGCGAAAACTTGCTGTTATCTTGCTGTGGAGCTGCCCAGAAGGGAGTTTGAAGTTCAACGTCACGGGGGAATATTCGAGATACTTGGGGATTTCCAGTTTGTCGATATTGATCGCGAGCGTGCTCTCGTGGGAATCCTTGAACGGTTTGCTGTCGCCGCCGAGGTGAAAAGGCGCGCCGTTGATCACGGCGGAGAACTCGGGTTTGACGTTGATATCGACGTATGAAGGCAAGCTCGAAATAAACGGCACGCCGATTTTTATTTGATCGATCACGTGTTTGGTTTTTTCCGGCCGGTCGTCGAAATCGATTTTCCCATCGACGATTTGAATATTGTTCAGCGCGAAGCGCGGCGTCGGGCCCGGTGGACCGGAGGAAGGTTGATCGATCAGGTCTTGAAAGTTGTACTTCAGATCTTCGTTGCGGACCAAGTTGACGTAGGGCTTAACCAGCCGCAGCTCTTTGACTACTGGGGCGAGACGGAACAGCGATTGCAGCTCGAGGTTGATGAACAGCTCGTCGAACGATACGGCGGGGGTTTGACTCTGGCGCTCTTTCATCAAAAAGCCGCGAATCGCCAACGTCATCGCGTAAGGATTGATTCTCAGTTGTTCGATGGAAACCTGACGATGTAGCTTGGTGGAAAGCTCGCTGGCGATCTTGCCACGAATCAGCGGCGGCGCAACCAATCCTAACAAGACTCCGATCGCGCCAAAGATGGCAACCGCCCAAATCGCAATCTTTCGCGTGCGCGGATGGCGCGCTATTCCTTTCGCTCGATCACGGATCTCGCCGATCTTTGGGGCCATGGGGGAAACTACGAAATTAGATTCATGCGAATCTTAGCGCAGGGATGCGTGTATGTCTACGTTACATCGCTTGCCGGATTGAAATCCTCCGAAAGCGCGCCTGGGGCGGCGTTATTGATCGTCGTCGGCTTGAATGGCTTCAAGCGCCGAAAGATAAATGGCGGGAAGATTCCAATGTTTAGCGCCTTCGAGGATGAGCCTTTTATATTCAGCATTGGCGGGTGGAACGTTCGTTTCGATTTCGGCGACGTAGGCTAAAACTTCCAGCGGGTGCGTTCCGTCGCCGAGTGCATAAACCGGGATCATTTCTCGGCGATAACCGTCCTCGAAACCATCGAGCGTGACAAGATCGCTATCGCTAACTTCGTAGACGATCCCCCAAACCTCTTTCCCCGCCGCCGGAAAAACATTGGCGGTGCCGCAGTCCCGCAAACGGGAATGGCGCGTGATGCCGAACTCGTAATTGCCCAGTCGCGCGACGCAAACGAATCGAGACGACGCGCAGCGGCGCTGCATTTGTTGCCAGTTCATGTTGGAGCCGTATGCGAAATAGAGCACTTCGATCATGCCTCCCAGATTTCGAGCCATACTAAGCATTGCAACAATCACTCACAAGCGACTTTTCGTTGGAGCACCGCCGAAACTCTAACGAGATGAACCCTATGCGGTTTGCGTGCATCTAAAATAAAAGTTAATATCTTAACGATTATTCAGAGGGAGCTGAACTAGATGAAATATTTCAATAAGTTAGCTGGTATATTGCTATTTTCTACTTTCCTTTTGGGGCCGTACGACGCAGCTGCCGGAGAGGCCACGACGCAACTCAGCACGACGATCGATGAATTCGTCAAAATCCTGGTCAATACGCCGGTGGACCAATTGCGCGCGTCCGGATTGCCCGAGCGGGCAATGGCTCTGATCTACAGTCGATTCGATTTTTCCGAGATGACAAAGCGATCTCTGGGGCGCCATTGGCAGGCTCTCGACCAGAGCGACCAGCGGGAGTTTGTCGAGGCGTTCACTCAACGTCTGCTGCGCGCTTACGGGCGCTCGGTACGGGCATCGGGCGATGAAAAAATTCAGTACGAACGTGAAGTTCTTGACGGTAAAAATGCCAGCGTGGAAACCAAAGTCGTCGGCAGCGGCGATGAATTTCCAATCGACTACCAGCTTCACGACATCGATGGCCAATGGAAAGTCTACGACATGGTCATCGACAAGGTCAGCATTGTAAATAATTATCGCGCCCAGTTTGAACGGGTTATCGCCAAGTCATCGGTGAAAGAATTGCTGCAAAAGATGAAGCAGCAGGATTCTTAAGTTCAGTATTGCCAAATCGCGTTTGGCCGCGCGGTTATCGAACGAAACTGAAATCGAACGCGCTCGCAGGATCGGGTGCGGTGTCCAGCTTGAACTCGGCGCGAATCTCTTCCATCGCGACCTGCAATCCTTCAGCACTTGCCCTACCTGTTGCGGACCAACTCGATGTGGCCATTTCGTAACTGCCATCAGCCAATCCCTGATCCATATCCGTCCATTTCATTATCGAGCGGACGCTCTCCTGCCGATTCGTTTTGGCATAATGAATTCCCCGCAGCGTTGCCCGCACCAACCGTTGGATCTCTTCCGGCTGCTTCTGAATCTTTTCCAGCCGCGTCCCGAACCCGGCTAATGGCGACGGGATCAAGTCGCCGACAAAGAGAATCTTGCGAAAGCCTTTTCGCTCCAGCATGACGTTGTAGGGCGCTTCGATGAGTGCGGCGTCGATGGCGCCGCTTTCCATCGCTGCGACGCGATTCATGCCGCCGCCGAGAGCGAGGATTTTTACATCCTGATATGGCGCGATCTTGTAGCGGCGCAGCAGCGCCCGCGCGTAGGTATCGGTGCTCGCGCCGAACGAGGATATGCCCAACAACTTCCCTCTGAGCTCTTCCACTGAATTGATTCCCGGCCGCGCGATCAGCGCGAACAGCGGTTTGTCCGCGATCGTCATGACGACCCGCAAAGGCGCGTTGCGTAGCGCCGCGCGAATCGTCGAGCCGAGCGCCGTCGTGTAGCCCACGTCGCCGGCAATCAACGCTTGCATCGCGACTTGCGGTTTCATGATGACGTAATCGACATCGAGACCTTCGCTACGGTAAAATCCCTTTTCGCGCGCCAGGTGAATGGGAAACCACGAGAGCGACATGGACGGCGCGGAAATGTGAATCTTGGTGGACTGCCCGGCGGCCATTCGTTGACCGATGAGCGAGATCAAACCCAGAAAAACCATTTTAGTAATGAGTTTGGTCACATTGCGGTCATAGCCAGTTCGCCGATTGCTTACAAGCCGGATTACATGGTCATCCAGTGATTGCGAGCGAGAAGAGAGGGGCACGATTTGGGGGGGCAGAATTATTTGCCGAGTGGCGGCAAGCTTTGTCGCAAGGTTTCGAGGCGTTCTGCTCGGTCACGCGGATGGTCGTCGCGGTGGAGTCGCCAGCAGGATCAACACCGAAGAAGTAACAAGCGCGCACGAAAAAAGCGTGAACGATAAGTTGTAGCTGCCCGTACGGTCGTGCAGGAAACCGAAAAAGGGCGCGCCGCCGGCGGCGAACAAGTGCGAGAAGAAGAGTGAAAGACCGCGCACGGTTCCAAGTGATGTCCGGCCGAAGAAGTTGGCCCAGATGACTTCGCGCAGGACGAAGCTGCCGGCCAGGCCGGTGCCATAGAGAAAGAAGCCTAAGTAAGTGATGTGAATTTGACCGCTTGTAATCGCCGTTACCAGTCCGACTCCCTGGATTAGAAACTGCACGCAGGAAACTTTTCTTATATCGAATCTATCGGCGAGCATGCCCCATACGAGCGTGGAGCCGAGTTGGGTGAGCGCAATCGTACTCATGAACGACGCGGCGATGAGCGGCGAGTAGCCGATGTCGGTGACATAAGAATAAATGTGCAGGTTGAGGCCGGCGATGCCGACACTGACGATGCCGAACGTGACGACGAGGAGCCAGAAAGTAGGCAGCCGCAGCGCCTCCGCTCGGCTACATACTGTTTCTGCCGGTAGGATTGCCCGTTGCGCGGTAACTAATACTTCGCCATTCGAGGGTAACTTATCAGGTCCTTGGAGCGGCGGTTCGCCATCCGGTCGAAGTCCCATGTCTTCCGGACTTCGGCGTACGAAGATGAGCGCTGGTGCGACGACGAGGAGTGGCGCGACGATGCCGAAAATCGCCCACGTGCTGCGCCAGCCAACGAGCACGAACAGATACGCGGCGCACAACGGAATACTGAGTTTGGCAATGCCCGTGCCCAGGTTGGCGATACCCATGGCGCGGCCGCGTTTGCGCACGAACCATTGCGCGATCGTGACGTTGATGACCAGGGAGCCGAGCAGGGCTTCACCGGCAATTACCAACGAACACCGGACAAGAGCGAACTGCCAGAAGTTTTGCACGAGGCTTGAGAGCAACAGGCCTGTGCCTTCCATCAGGACCCCAAGGACGAGGACGCCGCGCCCGCCGTGGCGGTCGATCCATGAACCGAGGAGCGGCACGATCATCGCCGCGACGCCGATCTCGAAGGTGCGAATCAATGAAAACGCGCCGCGCGAGACGCCCGGCTCCTCAGTGATGGGTTTGAGGAAAATGCTCAACGTGCTGGAGAAGGCGAAAGTGCCGGCGATGTTGACGAGAATGCCGACGCCGACGATATACCAGCCGTAGAAAAATGCAGATGATTTGGTTCCGGCTCCCTCGTTGTTACATTTGACCATGAATCAGGACGGGGATTCGCTGTAACATAATGAGATTGTCGAATAGCGGATTGTCAACACCGGTTGCAATAAGGCACTGCGCATGGACTTGATTGGCGCGTCGGCGCCGTTCGCATGGACGATCAAGCGCCATTCGGTGTTCGGATGCTTGACGACCGTATCTCCGTTCCGCTCCGCGACGATCTCAAGCGCGAGAAAGTCTTCGGATTGGAAGCGACTCCGCGAACGATCGGCATTCGCAATGACCGTTAATCAGCCCGGTCTGTTTCAACGTACGATACCTCTCACGGTTTAGTTGGGGAGTTTGCCGCCCCAAAGGTCTTTTAGAAATCCGCTTTTGTCCAGGCTCTCGGCGAAACTGTTGTCGACGAGTTCGTTGGCTTGCCTGAGGATCTTTAAACCCGACTCGCGCGCGACATCGACGGAGTCGGTGACCGCGTTAAGCGGCACAATCAATCGCCGATTCACATGTTTTTTGGCATAGGCTTCGTACGATGATTGCAGCACCGCTTCGTCCTGAATCCGCAGGATCTTCGCGACCGAAGCCTTCGCCTTTTCGGGATTGTCTTCGACGAACTTGACCGACTCCGCCAACGCGCCGACAAAACGTTGCACGGTTTGGCGCCGCTCCCGAATGGATTTAGCGTTGGTGTGCAACGAACTATAAATGGCGGGCAGACCCAAATCGTTCAGATGATAAACGACGTTGAAACCGTCTTTCTTTCCCCGCGCGTCCATCGGTGGCGTGAACGGTGCGGAATCGATGACCCCCTGGAGGATCGCGTTGTAGCGTTCCGGCTGACTGCCGCCCACGGGGCGAATTTGCGTGTCGACTAAACCGAACTTCTTCACGAACGCGCGCAAAAGCCGATAGGGCAATCCGCCGACCGATCCAACGCCGATGCTTTTCCCCTTCAGATCTTGAATCGTTTTTATTTCCTTGCGCGCGATAATCAAGTAGGGCAATCCCACCAAAGGCGACGCCACGAGACTAGCGTCGCTGCCCGCCGCCATACCTGGAATCGTCGCGTCGGCGGCGCAGTAGAGAAACTGGATCTCGTCAATTGCTAGGGCCGCCAAGTTTATGTTCGCAGCGGTTCTGAAGACCACATGTCTAACGGAGAGGCCGTACTTAGCGAAAAGATTTTGATCCAAGGCCGTGTACATGTGAATGAATCCGCCGCTAGTGGCGCAAGTGGCGACGTAAATGGTAACCGGAGTTTCGCCGGGCTTGGCGAGATAGGGGCTCGTTTGCGCGCGGATGATGGTCGGCAAGACGAACAGGGTTAGGCAAGCGGCAAGAAGGCCGCTTGTTATCGGCGGTCGTCTTGGTTGCATCGCGGCTAAACCGAAAAGGTTCATGGATTGCGTTGTCGCGTGATAAGACAATACTCAGCTGTGTTCTGTCAAACGCTCGATGGCGCGGGTTGAAAATCTTTCGTGACGGCACTAACAATGGCGCGCAGATTGCCCAGGAGGTTGGCCGTGCTTATTCTTTCCAACGAAGACATCGAAAAGATTCTGCCCGTCGGCGCGTGTCTCGACGTACTCGAGCAGGCTTATCGCGATCTCGGCAACGGGATGGCCGCGACCGTACCACGCTACGATGTTTTCAGTCCGACTAAACCGAACGAATTCTACGAGTACAAAACCATGAGCGGCGTACTGCCCAATCGCAACATCGCGGCACTGCGCCTCAATTCCAGCGTCGTCAAATGGTACGAGAAAGCCGGCGGCGTGCGCAAAGATAAGTTGCCGGTTGCGGGCGGTGGTAAATTCGTCGGCTTGGTGATGTTGTTCAGCACGGAGACCGGCGAACCGCTGGCAATTTTTCCTGACGGCTACGTGCAGAAACTTCGCGTCGCCGGTGCAAGCGCGATCGCGGCGCGCTACCTGGCGCGCCAAGATGCCAAAGTTATGGCGTTGCTCGGCGCCGGCTGGCAGGCAAGCGCGCATTTGATAACGATGTTGATGATACGTGACTTGAAGCAAGTGAAGGTGTTCAGCCCCACGCCGGAATCGCGACGACGTTTCGTCGAAGAATGGTCAGGAAAGGTTTCGGCGCAGTTGGTCGAGACCGGCAGCGCGGCGGAGGCGATCGACGGCGCCGATCTGGTGATCTGCACGACCAATTCAATTTCCTCTATATTTCCCGGAGAAATTTTACAACCGGGGATGCACGTCTCTTGTGTAAAACCTTGCGAGCTCGATGCGACGTCGTACAAGCGCGCCGATCCTCTGATCATTCACTGGCGCGAAGCCAAGCCGTTTCAGATCGCCATCGGCGTCGACCGTCAGACGATCCCCGATATCGCGGAAGGTTGGCAACATCCGCTGACGCGCGAAGACTGTGCGATCTGGGATTTTCCGACATTATCTGAATTGGTCAACGGTCAACATCCCGGCCGCGTGAAAGACGATGCCATAAGTTGTTTTTGCAACAATGTCGGTCTCGGTTTGCAGTTCGCCGCGGTCGGGAGCGAAGTATTGGCGCGCGCGCGGGAAGCGCGAGTGGGGCGGGAAATTCCAACGGATTGGTTTTTAGAGGATGTGCATCCCTAGAGGCTGTTCAAGGTTCAAAGTTCAAGGTTCCAAGGTGCAAGAATGAAAACATTCTTCATCACGCTTTTGTTTGCGCTCTCCGTGTTCGTTTGTTCGATCAATGCGCAGACCAAAGTCAAAGTGGCTTATCCGACTACCGTCGGTTCGATGGCGGTTATTTGGGTGACCAAAGACGCTAAGCTATTCGAGAAGCATGGTTTGGATGTGGAACTTATCTACGTCGCCGGCAGCTCGCGGATCGTCCAATCGATGTTGGCGAAAGACATTCCGATTTCCGAGATCGCGATTCCGGCGGTCATCCAGGCCAATCTTGCCGGCGCGGATCTCGTGATGCTTGCCGGTCCCAACAACAAGCCGGGGCAGAAGATCATGGTCAAGGCGGAGATCAAGCGGCGCGAAGATTTGAAAGGCAAAAAGATCGGCATCAGCCGTTTCGGTACCTCGGACGATTTTCTGCTGCGCTATGTGCTTGGCCAGTGGAATCTCCAGCCCGACCGTGACGTGGCATTGATCCAGATGGGTGGCTCGCCCGAAACTCTCGCGGGCTTGGCGGCGGGCGCCATCGACGGCGGTTTGCTCGCTTCGCCGCTGCATCTCCAAGCGGCGAAGTTCGGCTACCATCTACTCGCAGACTTGAGCACCATCGGCATCGATTATCAGGGCGCGGGTGTGGTAACGACGCGAAGCTACATGCGCGAGGCGCCCGATGTTGTGCGGCGCTATGTGCGCGCCTACGTTGAGGGCTTGCACCGTTTCAAGACCGACAAGAATTTCGCCGTAAAAGTGATCGGCAAGTACTCGCGCATCAAGGACCAAGAAGCGTTGGAAGAAACCTACCAGCACTACGCCGTAAAGATTATGCCCAAAGTTCCCTATCCGACGATCAGAGGAATTCAAATGGTTCTGGACGAGATCGGTTCGCGCACGCCGAAGGCCAAGAGCCTCGCACCTGAGAGTTTTATCGACATCAGCTATTTGAAAGAACTGGAACAGACTGGGTTCATCAAGAAGCTTTACGGCGAGTAGCTCTCACATTTCTCGCGACGGATATTAGACGATCGATTTATCCCACTCGTCGATCACGACAGTCCGCCGGCAATTTTGAATATTCGTTAAAAAGTTTTTTTAGCGAGCGACAACGAGCGCGAGATAATTCTGACGGATTTTTATTGACAGTTCGAAACCACTTTCGTAAACTGCGCTCAGCAGGGAAAGGAGGTGGTCCAGACATGATTGATAAATGTATTGTCTGCGAGGTGGCTGAGACCTAGGCTCTAGGCGGAATCTTTGACGGGGATTCGGGCCTGGAGCCTGGGAATCCCCCTCAGTCCACCTAGGGGTCCGCTTCAGCGGTGTTAATTACCCGCTGGAGCGGACCTTCTTTTCTCCAATAAATCGAGCGCCGCGACGGCGGTCTTTCTAGTCTGGCCGTTTTTGCTCTCGCTCGCGGCGCGCAGGGCGATTAAAAACTCTTCCGACGGCGATCCCAAATTCGCCAGCACGATCGCCGCAGCATTCCGGACCCGCAGGTCCGGGTCTTCCAAATAAACTTTCAGCAAAAGATTTCTACCATCGTCTTTCAGATCCGCTCTCGGCTTCAGACAGATGGCTGCCGCCACTCTGACGGTTGGATCAACGTCGCTCAGAGCGTTGACCGATGCCGCCAAGCTCGCGGCGTCGCTTAGAACTAGGTCGCGAATACAGTACAGCGCCATCCTTTTTTGATTGGCGGTTCCGGTTGCGCTGAGGTCGATCAGGCGGCTGACGAGTTTAACGTTTTGTTTGGCGATGCGAATTAACAACAGGGCGACCGCCCAGCGGATGTCTGGTTCGCGGTGGTCGAGCGCATCGAGCAGAGTTTGCACGACGGCATGGGATGGGGAGGGAAGTTGTCCGAGGACGTATGCGACCGGCCAGTAGTTCTTTTGTCCGGATCGAGTGAGCCGCTCGTGCAACAAGTTGCGCAGGGCGGGAGATTGCTCCGCTAACGGGAGGAGCGCATCGACGGCGGCTCGAATCGTCGGCTTATCGTGATGATCCAGGTCAGCGATAAGAGCCGCGATCTCGCTGTCGTCCATAGTCATGAGCGTTACCGAGTCAGGCCTGCGCTTTCTGTGTCGATCGTCAGACGGGAGCGTCAATTGAACTAAATTTCAAGAAACTGCGGACAGTCGGTCAAATTGCGGTTGCCTTTGGCGCTGACGACGACGACGTCTTCCAAGCGCACGCCGCCGACGCCAAGATAATACAGACCGGGCTCGACCGTCACGACATGGCCGGTGCGCAAGATAGCATCGACGGGAGCAATGCGCGGCGGTTCATGAATATCCAAACCCAAGCCATGGCCCGTGCCGTGAAAAAACCCTTGCATGCGGCCGTTTATCCGACCCGTATGGAACCCGCGCGATTCAAAGAGAACCAATATATTTTGGTGGACTTCTTTGCCATTGACGCCGTCGCGTATTTGTTCGTAGCCGATATTCTGCCCCGCTTGCACTGTCGCGTAAATCTCTTTGAGCTTGTCGGAGGCGCGTCCGCGCACCACAGTTCGGCTCAGATCGCCGAAATAACCGTTGCGTTGCGAACGCGGAAAGATATCGAAGATGATCGAAGTATTCGCTTTGATCGGTCCGCTGCCTTCGTGGTGCGGGTCGACGCATTGATTGCCCGAAGAAATGATCGTGTGGCTCGGCAACCAACCCTGCGCCATGATCGTCGTGTTCACCGCGGTTTTGAGCATTTCCGAAGTCAACCGCGTTCCATTCAAGTAAAGGTAGCCGTCGCGTTTGGTTTGAGTTCGCTTGAGCATGCGGATGCCGGCCTCGAGTCCCAGCCGCGCTACGCGCAAAGATTCAGTAATCTGCTGAACCTCGACGCGGTTCTTGGCCTCGCGCTCGGCCCAAAACGGATCGCGCTTGATTTGCACGCTAAAGCCTTTCGCTCTGAGTTGGTCGGTCAGCAAAGCCGAAAAGTTTGCCGGCACGATCAAAGAGCGGATGCCTCTTTCGCGAAACAATAAATCGAGAATATCGATCATGCCCGCCGGCGCCTTGCCCAGCTTGCGCAATTTGCGCTGGTAGAGCGAAAGGGAAAGGACGCGATCGACATGGGCCTGTTTTTTTGCGCGGTCGATCTCCAAGTCGCTCATCACCACAAACTTGATATTCTTATGCTCAAAAAAAATGAACGGATCGGGCACGAAGAAGCCGACGGCGTAGAGCATATTGGCGTCACCTTCGCTTGCGGTGACCAACAAGAGCGCTTGGTCGGCGCGCAGCTTCGCAACGCGGGAATCGTTTGTAACATCTATGTTCGCTCGGGAGTGTTTGGGTTTTGATTCGACCATGATTTGGTTTAGCTCGTGAAAATTGAGAGTAGATTTGTCCGATGGAATAGTAACGCGCGCCCAGACCAAGCGCAACTTGGCGGTATTCATGACGGCTCTACCGCGCAATTCTGTTGACACACCAAGGCTGTTTGTTATGATGCCGCCACTCTCTGTCAGGAAGACTTTGATTTCGCGTCTAAGGATCTTTTTTCATGGTCACCACGAATAACTTCGACAAGCTGCGTGAGCTTAATCAAAAGGCGGATGCCGGGGGCGGAGAGGAGCGCGCGCGTCGGCAGCATGAACAGGGAAAACTGTTAGCGCGCGAGCGACTCGATATCTTGCTCGATAGCGGCAGCTTCGTTGAGCTTGATCGTTTGCGCCTGCACGACTGCACCGAGTTCGGCATGGAAAAGCAAAAGTTTTTCGGCGACGCGGTAGTGACGGGTTTCGGCGCGATCGATGGCCGCTTGGTTTACGTCTATTCCCAGGACTTCACCGTGTTTGGCGGCAGCCTGAGCCGCGTCGTGGCGGATAAAATCTGCAAAGTGATGGACATGGCGATCAAGAACGGCGCGCCGCTGATCGGCATCAACGATTCCGGCGGCGCGCGTATTCAAGAAGGCGTCGACAGTCTCGCCGGATACGGGGAAATTTTTCAGCGCAACGTCATGGCCTCGGGCGTCGTGCCGCAAATCACGGCAATCATGGGGCCATGCGCCGGCGGCGCGGTTTATTCGCCGGCGATCACCGACTTCATTTTCATGCTGAAGACCAACAGTTACATGTTCATCACCGGGCCGGACGTCATCAAAACGGTGACTCACGAAGAAGTCACCAAGGAAGCTCTGGGCGGCGCCGAGACCCACGCGGGCGCGAGCGGCGTGGCACATTTCACCGCCAACACGGAAAAAGATTGTCTGCTGATGATCCGCGACTTAATCGGCTTTTTGCCCAGCAACAACCAGGAGGATCCGCCGTTTCGCCCAAACAACGACGATCCGTTGCGGCGCGACAGGCGGCTCAAGGATCTCGTTCCGGATAATCCCAACCGTCCGTACGACATGAAGGAGCTGATTACGGCCGTCGTCGACGAAGGATATTTCTATGAGGTGCAACCGGAGTTCGCCCGCAACATTCTCATCGGATTGGCTCACGTCGGAGGGCGCTCGGTCGGCATCGTTGCCAATCAGCCCGCCCACCTGGCGGGCTGTTTGGACATCAACGCATCGGTGAAAGCGGCCCGCTTCATTCGATTTTGCGATTGTTTTAATATTCCCGTGGTGACGTTCGTCGACGTGCCGGGTTTCTTGCCTGGCACGGATCAGGAGTATCACGGTATCATTCGCCATGGCGCGAAATTGCTCTATGCCTACGCCGAAGCGACGGTGCCGAAAGTTACCATCGTGACGCGCAAGGCTTATGGCGGCGGTTACATCGTGATGTCGAGCAAACATTTGCGCGGCGATATCAACTTGGCCTATCCTACCGGCGAGATCGCCGTGATGGGACCCGAGGGCGCGATCAATATTGTTTTTCGCGACACGCTGCAGAAGGCCGCTGATCCTGCCAAGGCGCGCGACGAGATGGTCGCCGACTATCGGAAAACGTTCGCCAACCCTTTCAAGGCCGCGGAGTCTGGTTATGTCGACGGGGTAATTTATCCCGAAGATACCCGTCCGACGTTGGTCCGCGCGCTGGAGATGCTGAAAAATAAACAAGACCACAATCCGCCGAAGAAGCATGGGAATATTCCACTCTGAAGACGGCAGTAGGCAACCGTTTATCGTTGTAGGGGCGCAGCCTGCTGCGCCCCTACGCCTATGGCCTATGGCCTGTCGCCTCTCCCCGTATGTTTAAGCGCATCCTCATCGCCAACCGTGGAGAAATTGCCGTGCGCATCGCGCGCGCTTGCCGCGAGCTCGATATCGAAACGGTTGCAGTCTATTCCGCAGCCGACCGCGAATCGCTGCACGTAAAATACGCCGACTATGCCTACCCGATCGGACCGGCGCCGTCGACACAAAGTTACCTATCGATCGACCGCATAATCGACGTCTGCAAGAAGAGCGGGGCGGAAGCGGTGCACCCGGGCTACGGATTTTTAGCGGAGAACGCGAAGTTTGCACAGCGTTGCAAGGACGAAGGCATCGTGTTCATCGGTCCCTCGCCGCAAGTGATCGATCAGATGGGCGACAAAGTGAAGGCGCGCCAAATCATGAAGGGCGCGGGGGTGCCCGTGGTTCCCGGGTCGGACGGCATTCTCACCTCCGAAGAAGAGGTCCTGAAGACGATCGAGTCGATCGGATATCCATGCATGTTAAAGGCGGTCGCCGGGGGCGGCGGCAAGGGTCTGCGGCTGGTGCGCCGGCGACGCGAAGTGTCATCCGCATTCCGCGCCGTCGGGTCCGAAGCGGCTTCTTCGTTTGGCGACGCCAGGCTTTACGTCGAGAAATTCATCGAAAGACCCCGTCACGTGGAAATTCAGATCCTCGCCGACAGTTACGGCCACGTGATCCATCTCTATGACCGCGAATGTTCGATCCAACGGCGCCATCAGAAGGTCCTCGAGGAATCGCCGGCCCCTGGGTTGGAAGATCGCACGCGCCGACGCATCGGCAGGATCGCCATCCAGGGCGCGCGCGCGGTCCGATACGTCGGCGCTGGAACGTTGGAGTTTCTGCTCGACCCGGAGCAAAATTTTTATTTTCTTGAAATGAACACGCGCCTTCAAGTCGAACACGCCGTGACGGAGCGGGTTGTCGGCATCGATTTGGTCAAAGCTCAGATTGAGATCGCGGCGGGCGGCTATTTGCCGTGGCGCCAGCGCCATATCACGCAGACCGGTCACGCGATTGAATGCCGCATTTACGCCGAGGACCCGGAAAGAGATTTCATGCCTTGTCCCGGCAAGATCGAGGGGCTGCGGCTGCCGGAAGGACTCGGTTTGAGAAATGACTGCGGTGTTTACGAAGGCGCAGAAGTGCCGATCTACTATGATCCGATGATCGCCAAGTTGATTACCTGGGGGGAAAATCGCGTCGAGGCGATTCTCCGCATGCGTCGCGCGCTACGTGAATACCAGGTGCGCGGCATCAAGACCAACATTTCATTCAATCAATGGATCTTGCGCCACCCGCGGTTCATGTCCGGGGACGTCAATACCGGTTTCATCGAAGAAGAGTATCGGGCATCAAACAGCGAAGAAGTGCTGCCGCACAAGGAAATCGCGCTGGCATCCGCAGCGATCGCGGCGCTGCACCGCGAACAGGAGCAGACTCTGGGGCTTTTAGCGAGAGGAGCCGCCGAGCCGTCCAAGTGGCGCGAACAAGGAAAGCGTAATTCGTTGCGCCGCCACGAGACGTTCCCGGGGCGCGGCTGGCGCCGCTCCTAACGGCTGTTGCCATGGCTTTCATCGGCAAACTGGGGGAGCAGAGTTATACCGTCGAGATCGAAGAGACGGGCAAGTCCGTCTATCGGGTATCGGTGGATGGCAATGAATTCCTCGTCGACGGAAAAAAGACCGGCCGAACCAATTACTCATTGATTGTCGATGACCGGTCGTTTGAAATCGAGGTCGATAACACCGACGACGAGTATCGCGTGCTCGTTGATGGGCGCACTTATCGCATCCAGCTGGTCGACGAACGGCGGATGCGAATTGGCGGTACGCAATCCGGCGTAGAGTTGGAGGGCCGCCAATTGGTCTCCGTGCCCATGCCCGGCAAGATCATCGCCATTTTAGTGGCGGAGGGTGACTCCGTCGAGAAAGGGCAGGGATTGGTTATTGTCGAGGCCATGAAGATGGAAAATGAGGTCCGCAGTCCGATTGCCGGCGAGATCAAAGAGATCAAAGTAAAGCCCGGCGATACCGTAGACGGCGGCGCGGTGCTCGTTATCGTCGAGTAACGAGTTTTTAACCAATTTCTTGAGTCTTATTCTTGTCAGTTAGTTTCATTCGTGTTATAGCAGCCGAAAATGATTCCAAAAAAATGTTTTTTTACCAAAGGAGTCGGCGTCCACAAGGAAAAGTTGGCATCCTTCGAGTTGGCGTTGCGCTCGGCCGGCCTGGCCTTTTGCAATCTGGTCTTGGTGTCGAGCATCTACCCGCCGGGTTGCAAACGAATCTCCAAGGAAGAGGGGACCAAGCTCCTACGCCCCGGTGAAATCGTCTTTTGTGTATACGACCGCGAGAGCACCAATGAGCCGAACCGCTTAGTTGCCGCTTCGGTCGGCGTCGCCATACCCGCGGATCAAGAGCAACATGGCTATCTCTCGGAACACCATTCGTTTGGCGAGACCGAAGAAAAAGCCGGCGAGTACGCCGAAGACCTGGCCGCCAGCATGTTAGCGACCACCCTCGGTATTGAATTCGACCCGGATATTGCTTGGGACGTCGCTCCAATCGATTCATTCTCCAACGCGCGATATAGGCGGCGGCGATGCTGATGCCGTAGAGCAGTATCAACGGCGCCATCAGGAGCACTTGCGAGATCAAATCCGGCGGCGTTAACACCGCGGCCAGTAGAGCCAGCGCGATAACCGCATAGCGGCTGTGGCGAATCAAAAACCGGTGGTCGATAACGCCGACGCGGGCGAGAAAAAATGCCAGCACCGGCAGCTCGAACATCACGCCGGATACGAGCACGAGGCGCGAGACTAAGGAGAGATAATCGCCGATCTGTAATAGGGGTTGAACATCGATCACTTCATAGCGGTGCAGCAGGAAGCTCAACCCTTGCTGGATCACGATTTCATAACAGAACACCGCGCCGCCGATGAAGAAAAGCGATCCGAAAAAAACGAAGCTCCGGGTGTAGCGTTTTTCGTGTTCGTAGAGCCCCGGCGCAACGAACTGCCACGCCTGCCACAGCCATATCGGAGACGCGATGATGATCGCCGCGATGAAGGAGACTTTCATTTTAGTAAAGAACGCTTCGGTTACAGTCGTCCCGATCAGCGCCAGACCGCGAATTTGAAGGCGTCGCACGGGAGCCGCGAGGATGGCAAATAGGTCATCGACGATTGCGTAACAAGCGGAAAAGCCGACGGCGATAGCCAAGGTGCTCTTGATCAGGCGTGAGCGCAGCTCCGCAAGATGGGAGGTAAAGGGCATCTGGACGTCGGATGACTGCCCGTTACCTTCACTCGTGCTCACGTTTTTTCGGGGGTAGATTCGGGATTTGCCGCGATCGAATCAGCCGGCTTTTCCGGCAATGGGTCGACTTTAATTGTAAACTATGCGATTTCGTCGACGTTGGCAAGAATAGTCCGCTGCTTTGCAGGGCGATAGCTTAGATGTTAGGTTATTCAAATGGCAAAACCCGCGGTGGTCATCGATCAAGAATACTTAAAGCACTTGCCCGGCGATTCACACCCGGAGCGACCGGAACGGATTCAAGTTCTGCTCGAATTGGCCAACGACCTCGATAAACGGAAATTTCAGCTCACCTCTCCCAAAGCGGCGACCCGGGCCGACGTCGAGAAAACTCACGGGGCAGACCATGTGCGCCTCGTCGAATCGACTTCGGCGGTCAATCGATATGCTTTGGATGGCGACACGATTACCTGTCGTGATTCGTTCGGCGTCAGTTTGTTAGCGGTGGGCGGGTTTTTAACCTTACTGGATGCGATCGCGGCAAAGGAAAGTCCCAACGGCTTCGCGTTGGTTCGGCCTCCAGGCCATCATGCGTTGCGCAACCGGGCGATGGGTTTTTGCTTATTTAACAGCATGGCGATCGGCGCTGAATACCTCAAGCGCGCCTACGGCGCAAAGAAGATTTTGATTATGGACTGGGACGTGCATCACGGTAACGGCACCCAGGATGCGTTCTACGACGATCCCACGGTATTATTCATCTCGACGCATCAGTTTCCCTTCTATCCGGGGAGCGGAGCGGTGAATGAAGTGGGCGTCGCAGCCGGCGCGGGCTACACGATCAACGTGCCGCTCCCGGCGGGCTGCGCCGACGCGGAGTATTTGCAAGTCTTCCAGGATATCGTTGTTCCTGCCGCGACAAAATTTCAACCCGAATGGATTTTAGTTTCCGCGGGTTTCGATCCGCACCGCCGCGACCCGTTGGGCGGCATGGGTGTGACGGAGCAAGGGTTCGGCACGATGGCGCGATCGCTGCTCGCACTTGCAAATCAGTTTGCCGATGGCCGCATCGCCTTCTTGCTCGAAGGCGGTTACGATCTTGCGGGCCTGCGTAACTCAGTGGCGGCGGTATTAGCGGAGATGCAAGATCCGCAACCGCATCCGGTCGGCCGATTGCCACTGGCTGAAAGCAAAATCGCCCCGCTGATTGGCCGTGTACTGCAAGTGCATGAAAATTATCGATAAACTAGAATCCTATTGACCCTCATCGCCGACTCATCTATTTTACCATTTCAAATTTATTACAGATCGGTTACGAGACTTAAACATGCATGAACAACGCAGAGTTGTTGTGACGGGCCTCGGTATTGTTTCCCCCCTAGGGACGGGTGTCGAAAAAAATTGGCAAGCGTTAATGGAAGGACGCTCCGGCATCCGGCCGATTACGCGCTTTGCCACCGAAGGGTTTGCCTCGCGCATCGCCGGCGAAGTGCCGGATTTTAAGGCCGAGGATTTTATCGAGCCAAAAGAGATCAAGAAAATGGATCTCTTTATCCAGTACGCACTCGGCGCGGCGTCGATGGCGACGCAAGACAGCGGCTTAAAAATCGAAGGTGAACTTGCTGAAAACGTTGGAGTGATCATCGGCGTCGGATTGTGCGGCCTCGACACCATCGAAGTCACGCACAAGGCGCTGCTCGACGGCGGACCGCGTAAGATCTCGCCATTTTTCATTCCGAAAGTTATTTCCAATCTGGCGGCAGGTCATATCGCGATTCGTCACGGCGCCAAGGGTGTCAATTGGACGCCGACGTCGGCGTGCGCATCGGGGACTCACGCAATTGGCGAAGCGTTTCATCTGATTCGACGGGGAATACAAGATGCCGTAATCGCGGGTGGGGCGGAATCAGTCATCACTCCGTTAGGGGTCGGCGGTTTTGCCGCGATGAAAGCGCTGTCGACTCGCAACGACGAGCCGGAGCGCGCTAGCCGGCCGTTCGATAAGGAGCGCGATGGTTTCGTGGTCGGCGAGGGATCCGGCGTGCTGATCGTCGAAGAGCGCGAGCATGCGCTCAAGCGCGGCGCGAAGATTTTCGCCGAAGTAATCGGTTATGGAGCCAACGGGGATGCTTACCATATAACGGCTCCTGCACCCGAGGGCGAGGGAGCCGCGCGCTGCATGCGCTTGGCGCTGAAAGATGCGGGGCTGGCGCCGCACGAGGTCGATTACATTAACGCGCATGGCACGTCGACCGAATACAACGACGCCAACGAAACCACGGCGATCAAAAGCGTGTTCGGCGAACAAGCGGCCAAACTGCCAGTGAGCTCGACCAAATCGATGACCGGCCACTTGCTTGGCGCAGCGGGCGCGGTGGAAGGCGTTTATTCCGTGCTCGCGCTCCATCACGGTATGCTGCCGCCGACGATCAACTACGAAAATCCGGATCCCGCTTGCGATCTCGATTACGTGCCCAACAAGCCGCGCAAGGCCGAAATTAAAGTCGCGCTGTCGAACTCCTTTGGGTTTGGCGGAACGAACGCTTGCGTGGTTTTTCGGAGCGCCCAATGAGCGGCACGCAACGGCGCAGCGTCATCTTGGGGACCGGATCAGAACTGCCAGCCAAAGTTGTGACCAATCGCGACCTGGAAAAGATGGTCGATACCAGTGACGAGTGGATCACGGTCAGAACCGGCATCAAAGAACGCCGCGTGCTCGAAGCCGGCAAGGGCAACGCCGATATGGCGTTCCAAGCCGCCAAGCGCGCCCTCGCCGACGCCGGCATGGAAGCTACGGATCTCGATGCTATCATCATGGGAACCGTCAGCGCAGACTATCTGATGCCAAGTTCGGCTTGCGTGCTCGAAGACATGCTCGGCGCCCGCAACGTTTTTTCCTTCGATGTTGGCGCGGCCTGCTCGGGATTTTTAAACGCGCTGTCGGTGGCGGATTCCTTCGTTCGCACGGGGAAGATTAACAACGCTCTCGTCGTCGGCTCGGATACGCTAAGCCGCTGGCTCAATTGGCAAGATCGCGGCACGTGCATTCTTTTCGGCGACGCCGCCGGCGCGGTAGTGCTCGGCCCGTCGGAAAATGGCTCGGGGATTTTGAGCACCAAGCTCCGCACCGACGGCTCCTACGTCAAGACGCTTTATGTTCCGGCGGGCGGCTCGCTCAAGCCGGCGACGCCGGCCACCGTGCAGCGGAACGAACACACGATTACGATGAACGGCAAGGAGGTGTTTAAAATCGCCGTGCGTTCGATGGAGGAAATCAGCCGTCAGGCCTTGGCCGAAGCCGGTGTTGCCGTTGAGCAGGTTTCCCTTGTGGTCCCGCATCAAGCCAATCGTAGAATAATCGTCGCGCTCGCCGAGCGCCTCGGCGTGCCGATGGAAAGAGTCATGGTGAATCTCGAGAAATACGGTAACACCTCCGCGGCGTCGATTCCCGTTGCTTTGGACGAAGCTAAACGTCAAGGCCGGATCAAACCGGGCGATATCGTATTGCTCAACGCCTTCGGGGCCGGATTTGCCTGGGGCGCTGCGGTCATCAAATTCTAACCGGGTGAGTTACGCCGGTCCCTTGCGGGTCTCGCTGCGCATGATTTTTTGCGTGGCCGCTTCACTTAACGCATTTAGCCTCGCGCTGAACTCAACCGGATACGGCTTTGGGTTTCGAATGGTTTTCACGCGATCGGGAAACGCCGCGAAATCGGCCGTAAAGAGGCTTCGGATCTCTGTTAAGGACGGATAGGTGCCCTTCATCACGCCGTCGCGCATGAATTCTTTCAACAAAGGCTCTCCGGGCATTTGATCATCGCGCAAGCCGATGACGTCACGCGATGGTCGGCTGCCGTCATCGCTTATTCGAAACACCTGTTTCTTCCCCGGCCACGATACTTTGCCGTGGCTGAGCTTCAGCACCGGACGGCCATCATACTCGACGAGTTTGTAGGCGATGTCGGACCACGGCGCGTCGGCAGACACGCCCATCTTGGTTCCCACTCCATAACTGTCGTACGGAATGCAATGCTTGGAAAAATGATCAAGGTCGAATTCATCGAGCCCGCCGCTGCCGACGATTTTAACGCTGCTATGCCCGCCGGCGTCGAGAATGCGGCGCACCTCCACGGCAAGTTTCGCTAGATCACCGCTGTCGATGCGCACGCCGATCAATTGTTGCCCGCGTCCAGCCATTTCATCGGCGACCCGAACAGCGTTGCGCGCTCCCTCGAGCGTATCGTAGGTGTCGATGAGAAGTATCGCATTATTAGGGAAGCTCGCGGCGTAGGCGCGAAACGCATCGATTTCGCAATCGAAGCTCGAGACGAAGGAGTGCGCCATCGTGCCGACGATGGGGATGTCATATTTCTGACCCGCCATCACATTGCTGGTTCCGGGAAATCCGGCGAGATAACTGGCCCGAGCGACTTTCATGCCTGCATCCGTGCCATGCGTGCGGCGCAACGCGAAGTCGACGACGGCGCGGCCGCCGGCGGCGTGCACACAACGGGCCGCTTTGGTGGCGATCAAGCTCTGCAAGTGAATCTGGTTGATAATAAACGTTTCAACGATCTGCGCCTGGATAATCGGCGCGGTCACCTCTATCACCGGTTCGTCTTTAAAAAAGACCCGCCCTTCCGGAATCGCCCATACGCTGCCGGAGAACCGAAGCTCGGCGAGATAGTGCAAAAAGTCATCTGAGAAGAGTTTTTGAGACGCGAGATAATCGAGCGCCGAAGCATCGAAGGAAAAACTTTCAAGATAGTCCAAAACGTCCTGCAGTCCCGCCGAAACGAAATAACCACGGTTGGGTGGGTAGGAGCGAATAAAGAGGCTGAATGTGGCCTCGCCCATTCGCTGTTCGCGAAAGTAGCTTTGCGCCATCGTCAGCTGGTAGAGATCGGTCAGGAGAGTGAGGTTCTCACCGGTGGTCATGGAGCATTTTCTCCAACTTGGCGATAGTTTAGTGAAAAGGAGTTGCCGAGTAAAGGAATCACTCGCCGCGCTTCTCTGTTGATTTATCGGGGTCATTTTGTTAAGGATTTGTTAGCAGCTACGCGTAATTAGCCATCATAGGAGGGCATCGATGTTTACCGAGAAGGTTGATTTGAAGGATTTTGAAAAGCAAGATCCGGAATACCAAGACTTACTACGCCGCGTATTGGCCATCCAGGCCGATTGCGAAATCGGCGGCCCGAATCTTTATGTAAAGCACATTCTACCGTCCGCACCGACCAAGTTGGATCAGCTCATTGTCGCGCGCACCGCGGCGGAAGAAATGGATCATTTCCGAAAAATGGCGCGTTTGGCCGGTGATGTCGGGGTGGATGTTACCTACACACTCAGCCGTCCCAATCAGGAACGCTATGTGGAAGCTTTCCGCGGCGAGATCAAGACCTGGGAAGACTATGCCGTGTTCGGATTTCTCGTCGACCGCGTCGGCCGATTTCAACTCGAGGAGTTCCTTGACTGCACTTATCTCCCGCTCGCGCGCGTGGTCGAGGATCCGGACATCATCCGGGAAGAAGAAGGGCACGTCGACTTCGGCACCAACGCTTCCGCTGAATTCGCGGCTAAAGGCGGTGAGTCGAAGGAAAGAATTCAACGGGCAGTGGACTACTGGTACGTCAAGGGCCTCGACATGTTCGGCAATTCGAAGTCGTATCGTTCGGAACGTTACATGTTTTGGGGATTGAAGCGTCGCCCCAACGCGGTGGCGCGCCAGCAATACAAGGACGAGATCGACGCACTGATTTTGAAAATGGGCCTCACACTCCCCGATCCCAACCAGGGACGGCTGTACACGTAATATTGAGGAATACCATGCAAGCAGCACCTAACACTGACGCATTAGACCAGCAGTTCAAAGAATTCATCCAAGGTATAAAGAAAGCCGTAGGTACGGGCATACCGCATCTTAAAGACGATCCGAAGATCGTCGACCAGGCGATCACGGATTGCAAGGAAATTCTCGACGTGGTCATGGAAGGAAACGTCAAGGAGTGGCTCGCGTAAGTTATTGATCATCTCGATCCGACCGGAATTTTTTATCGTTCGTCAAAGGCGCCTTAAAAAAGTAGGCGCCTTTGTTTATCCGCGGTCGGCGATTTTAAGCCAGGAGAAACACGTTGAATATTGTCGTTTGCGGTAAAGTCATTCCCGCCAGCACCGTGACCATAGAAATCGATCCGAATACGAAACGGATGATACGCAAAGGCGTCCCGCACGAGCTCGACCCGGCGGCCGCCAGCGCCGTCGAAGAAGGATTGCGCCTCACTGAAAAACATGGTGGCGCCGTGACGCTGATCACGATGGGTACGAGCGATGCGACGATCGGCATTCGCAATGCATTGGCGATGGGCGCGGCGTCTGCCGTGCACATCTTCGACGATGCTGTGTCCGGTTCCGATACCCTCGGCACCTCGAAGCTCTTGGCCGCCGCGATCAAAAAGCAAGAATTTGATCTGGTCATCTGCGCCACCGAAAGCAGTGACAGTTATTCCGGCATCGTGCCGGGCCAGATCGCGCATTTCCTCGGCGTGCCGCCGGTAACTTTCGCCAAAGAGATCGACGTCGAAGGCAACAAGATTACAATCAAACGGCAGAGCGAAACCGGCTACGACATTGTCGAGTCGACCTTGCCGGCATTGGTCGCTTGCAGCAGCGGCATCAACGAACCGCGTTATCCGCAGCTCAAAGGCATCATGGCAGCGAAGAAAAAAGAGATTAAAGTTTATAAAGCCGCCGATTTGGGTTTGTCGCCGGATGAAGTCGGCGAAAAGGGCGCCCGCGAAAAGGTTCTCACCATCGGCCGCCCGGCCAAGCGGCAAGCCGGCAAAGCCGTGACCGACGAAGGCGAAGGCGGCAAACAGATCGCAGACTTTCTCGCCGAAATAAAGGTGATCTAAGTGGCGGACACGATTTGGGTATACGCTGAAGTCAGCGACGACAGAATAACCACAACGTCTTTGGAAATGCTCGCCAAAGCATCTGAAGCCGGCAATGCCGAAGCGATTTTGCTCGGGCCGGCGCCGGAAGATGCCGTGCAGACGCTTGCGAAACATGGCGCGAGTAAAATCTACAGGTCTGCTGATGAGGTTTATCGAAATTTTCTCACGTTGCCCGCGGCTGAAACCGTGGCTGGCTTGATTCAAAAACATAACCCGGCGGTTATGCTGTTCGCTTCCAGTTACACCGGGCGCGACATCGTCGCCAATTTAAGCGCGCGGCTCGATTGCGGCGCGATTACCGACGTCGGGGATTTCCAGATCAAAGACGGCAGCGTGGAAGCGACGATTCCCGCTCTCGGCGCGAGCTATCAAAATACCAGCACATTGCTCCATCAGGGCACGAAGCTGCTTGTGGTTCGGCCAAAATCTTTCGAACCGAAGGTCAACGAAAAACCTGCAAGCGTAGAGGAAGTCCCCGCGGCAACTGGGGATGGCTTGCGCACAGTGCACATGAAAGAGCGCGTTGTCGTCAAGCGCGAGGGGCCGTCACTCGAAGGCGCGAAGATCGTTGTTTCCGGCGGA
>WNFR01001035.1_pt1 | contig 31026 bp, 26 predicted proteins | sample 5400221 | NCBI WGS metagenome assembly WNFR01 (sample SAMN13153357, study PRJNA577476) | soil metagenome | isolation source: 40 cm soil under Madrone tree | place: USA:California | collected 2016-06-14
CCACCATTTCGACTCACTCGGTCTCCCCCGACTCCATGTCTCTGCCCCAGCTTAACCCAGTCGAACCGCCGTGGTACGGACCCGTATGCCCGGTGGTGGGGGAGGGGCGGCATCGCGAGGTGTCCCCCTATCCCGATCCGGCTTCGATGGTGCAGATGACGCACCTGCAGACGTTCGGATTGCCCCGGTACGGGATACCGCGATAATCGGTATTGGAAGTGACGCCGAGATGAAGGACGCCACCTCCTGTTGGTCGTACGGATCGTCGACATGAACGGCGTGCACGCCCGCATTGGACGGGGACCTCCGAACCAACGCGTCTTCCACGAATGACGGGTTATCCGGGCGATCCCAGGCTAGCGCGTTCGGTATTCGCGTCGCGACGCTGTGCAGCCCGACCCACGATCTCGAGGTAGCGAGGAACCACGACGCTTTCCGTCCAGTGCGACCGATAGGCGGCATATGCGTTCCGGGCCAATCGCTCTCGCACCGAGACGTCGTGCTGTAGGCGACGGATTGCCGCCAAAAGCTCCTCCGGCGTTGAGAACAGCTCGCCACCCTGGGCAAGTTCGACAATCTCCGGGAAAGGACCTAATCGGCGCGCGATGACCGGCACGCCGGCCCGGAAAGCCTCTATCAGTACATTCCCGAATGTCTCGAAGCCGATCGAGGGAACGATTGCGGCGATGGCGTGCTCATAATAGCGGTTCAGTTCTGCGAATGATATCCGACCCAAGAAACGCACGCGCGAGCAATCAGCGGCAAGTCTTGAGAGCTCGCCCGCTTGGTCACCGTCTCCGGCAACCAGTAGGTCGGCCTCCGTGTAGCGCCGAAATACCGCAATAACCTCGTGGACGCCTTTGATAACCTCCAGACGGCCGGCAAAGATAAAGTAGGGGCGCGGGTGCGGCCTGGGCCCTACTGGGATCTCCTCCGCCGCGTGCGTGTCCGGTAGGAAGCAGGGAAGCAACTCCATGTCGGTGCAGAATCCGAATTCTCGATGTTTGGCGCGACTAAACTCGCTAAGCGCGATGAATGCGTCGATGTGCCGCGCCGCACGGTCGAGGGCGCCGGTGTAGCGCCAAGCCTGCGGCGGCCGCCGGTTACGCAGCAGGCATCGGAAACACTCCCGCGCCGGGCAGGCCTCGCGCTTGTGGCGCCACAGCACGTGGGTGGGAAAGACCAACCAGTGCTCGTGGGCCGTGTAGAGCTTGGTGGCACGTCCCATTCGAAAAATGCCAGGTCCGCCGAGCAGGGAGACATTGTGGAAGTGGATCACGTCGAAATCCCCCAAAGCCAACAACCTCTCGATCTCCCGAGAGTTGATGACGGGTCGCCCGAGTTGATGGGTCAGCAAGAGAGACAGGGTGCCCATCCCGCCGCGCAAGGGCACAACCTCAACCCCATCGGATTCGGGGTCTCCGGCGGCCGCCGGGCTGTGGCAAAGAGCACGGAACGCTTCGGGGTCGTAGATTACGGTCACGTGATGACCTCGCCGAACGAGCGCCTGACAGAGTCGCTGGACAGTGATGCCATCCCCCCCGAGGTTATGCGGCGGATAGAACGTCGTCACGTGACAGAAGCGAAGCGGTGTCATCGGGCCGCAGCAAGGTTACTGTCCCGCCGATTTCCCTTTACCATTGATCGCGAGTTCCACCCACAGGGCAACCGCATCAAGCGTGACATGCAAGGCTCCGCGCGCCCTTGCCGTGCCCGGCTCATAAGGGGAACCCACCGACCGTGCGATGCTGTAGCTCCAGATGCAGATCTGGACCCTGATCGGGAAGGTTGGTGGCTGTGCCGGCTAACAAAACGGTACCTTATTCGTTCTTGGATCGCGGTGTGGACCACGCCATAGATTAGAACCGAAGAAACGCGGAGAATCTTCGAAATGCCCGGTTGACCCGTCGCATGCGACAGATTTTGCCTTAGCCCGTTTGTCGGCGATAAAATGGTACGTACTCTCTTAACCGTAAGCGGCTCAATATCAGCAGGACAGACCAGAAGTATAAAACACAAGGAACGAGGTCTAGAGCATCACTAACCCTTTCTTCAAGGGAGGGGCGTCAATGGAGGCGGCACTTCGCGAAAATCGCATTTCCCTTTTCGGCGGAAGTCGGCGCAGCCGACCACCGGGCGCGACGATAAACGGATCTTCCGACCATCTGCAATTCTTTGATCTTGAAGCCGGTCGCGGTCAACACTCAGTTGACCAGTGGCAGATGAGTCGTGCGGACAATATCGGCAAACAGGAGTTTGCCTCCACTCCTCAAGACACGATAGGCTTCCCCCGGGAGACACAGTTTATCAATAACCTAAGGCTACGTCGAAGGACTGAGCAGGGAGCGGCAGATCCATCGCGCTGCGAGGTCAATCCTAACATTATCGGAACTGCCATCGCCATCGACATATCGGTGGGCTCAATCAACCTGGCGGCATAATATCGATCCCCTCAACCCCAGCACGTAATCACACGCGAGAAGTGTTGCTGAACCACCAAGCGCGCAACCCACATCGAGGACACGCTTTCTCTTCAAATCGGGAACTCGGTTACTGCTCTTGGGCTGCACGCGCTGTTTTCGGGTTGTGCAGCCAATAACCCCGTTGACGATCGGAGGGCGCCGGCGGACCCGTCCAATTAATGAGTATTCCCTCCGTCTAGGAGGTCAAACAGTTTGTCATAGTGGCCGCGGACGGTGCGCATGTTGTTGACAATACCGGTCGCCATCGAATGCGCTCCTTTGTAGTGCGTTTGCGAAACGCTCTCATCGGCCTTTAGCAAGCCTCTACCAGCCACTTGCAATCGGCCGCGGCTGTCAAGTAATGTTCCGACCTTTATTTCTAGAGGATCGATATGGAGCGGCTGCGAGCGGTGATCCCGTGCGACTATCAGGGTGACGGCGACCCTTGCAGGGTTAGGGACAGGTGACCTGATGAGACGCCTCGGTCCGTGGCCGTACTACCGGGCATGGGTAATCCAGTTGACATGCTTGGACCAGCCCAACCCAGCAGGTTTTGCATGAGGGTTCTGCGGATCGGTATCGATGGGGGCTGCTGGCTCAACCGACGGGGCTACGGTCGGTACACCCGCAGTCTCCTATCGGCCCTGGCGCGCCGAGAGGACGATGATCAGTACTTTATCTTCGTGGATCGGCAGACGGCCAAGGCGGCGGATCTTCCAGGGCGCTTCTACAAGGTGATCGTGCCCATCGTGCAGCCGCCGTCACGCGCCGCGTCGGCGACCGGGCGGCGAACTGTCGGCGACCTCTGTCGCATGGGATGGGCGGTGGCTCGTTATCCCCTCGATGTTTTCTTCTTCCCTTCCGTCTATACGTTCTTCCCCCTGCTGCGCCCGTTGCCCGCAATCGTAGCAATCCACGACGTGATCGCGGAGCATCACCCCGATCTGGTCTTTGGGCGGCGGCGGCTAGCCCTATTCTGGCGGCTGAAGCTGGCGCTTGCTATCCGGCAGGCCCGTCTGATCGTGACCGTCTCCGACCACGCCCGCCGCGGGATCATCGACCACTTCGGCCTGGCGCCGGAGCGGGTGCGCACGATCCTTGAGGCGCCCGACCCGATTTTCCGTCGAGTGGAGGCACCTCGCGAGGCATCCGACCTCCTGCCGACGTGCATGCTGCCGCGAGACGGCGGGCGATATCTGCTCTATGTCGGCGGGCTCAGCCCCCACAAGAACCTGCATCTCCTGCTCGAGGCCTTCAGGCGCCTCCTCGCGCAAGGGGAATTTCCTCATTTGCAGCTGTTGCTGGTCGGGGACTATCAGGGTGACGTGTTCCACTCGGCCTACGAAAGTCTGCGACAGGAAGTGCGCCGAAGCCGGCTCGAGGGTCGGGTGTGCTTTACCGGCTATGTGTCGGACGAAGTACTCGTCGACCTCTACAACCAGGCCGATCTGTTCGTTCTCCCATCCCTCGATGAGGGCTTCGGCCTTCCGGCCTTCGAGGCGGCTGCCTGTGGCACACCGGTGGTTACCAGCAGTGTCGGGCCGGCGGCGGATTTGCTGGGGCCGGCCGCATGGGCGTTCCCGCCCCACGATGTCGCCTTACTCACCACCGGACTCCGCGATCTCTTGAACGACCCGGCGCGCCGGAACGCCATGGGCGAGGCCGGACGCCAGCGCATTCGGTCCTTCAGCTGGGACTTGGCTGCGGCTCGGGCTCATTCGATTTTCCAGGAAATCGGCCGGTCCTGACATGGGGTCGATCGCCCGGAGACCTGGTGCCCCTCTCGCCGAGGAGGTGCCCAGTCCGTCCCCGACCATACCGCCTCGCGATGGGGGCACCGCCATCCAGGTGTCGGTGGTCGTGCCCGCGTACAACAACGCATTCGAGCTTGCGCAATCCCTCTCGGCACTGCGAGCCGCAGCCGACGCCGACACGGAGCTCATCGTCGTCGATGACGCCTCGACGGATGACGTCTCGTCCGTCGCCGCAAATGCAGGAGCCCGGTTCCTGCGCCTTGGCCGCAACGCCGGCCCTGCCGCTGCGCGGAACCACGGTGCCCGGCATGCGCAGGGGCAGGTACTGTTCTTTGTCGACGCCGACGTTGTCGTCGCCAACGACGCGATCGGGCGGGTCCGGACGATTCTGGACGGCCACCGGGATATCGCCGCGGTGTTTGGCTCCTACGACTCGCGCCCTGTCGCGCCCGGGCTGGTGTCGCAGTATCGGAACCTCGTGCATCACTTCGTGCATCAGACGGCCAAAGCGGAGGCGACGACGTTCTGGGCGGGCTGCGGCGCCATCAGCCGTCCGGCCTTCGAGCACGTGGGTGGCTTCGACGAGCGGCGCTTCCCTCGCCCCTCGATCGAGGACATCGAGTTGGGACACCGCCTGTCTCGGGCCGGCTATCGCATCCTCCTCGACAAATCGCTGCAAGCGACGCACCTGAAGCGGTGGACGCTTTGGTCGGTCATCCGCACGGACATCATCCACCGGGCCATCCCTTGGTCCCGGTTGATCCTTGAGAATGGAGAGGCGACTGACGACCTGAACCTGCAACGCAGTCAAAGGTTCTCCGTGGCGCTCACCGGGCTCGGCGGTCTCTTCTTTGCGGCGAGCACACTCCTTCCCGAGCTCTTGATGCCGGCCTTCGTGTGCATGGCGGCGGTCGTCGTTATCAATCGGAGCCTCTACGCGTTCTTTTGGCGCATTCGGGGGGCGGTCTTCGCCACGGCTTGTGTCCCCCTCCATCTCCTGTACTATGTGTGCTGCGGGGTCGGCTATCAGTACGTACGGATCCTGTCGACGCTGCAGAGCGCGGTCGCACGCTGCCGCGGCCGGGCCGACCAAAAATAACGGGTGGCGCCCGAGGCGCCGACGGTGGATCTGTCGCCTCCGAAATCAACGATTTGAAACCCTGATAAGTCAGCTGGGCGGTCGGACTGCTAGCGGACACTGGAAATCTTCCATTTAAGCGCGAAATTAAATTGATTTGCGTGCATGTATTATCGATGCTGCAGAGCCAGGCTGCCGCCGACCGGGAATAACCGGCGGGGCATGTTGTGGTATCCGGATTGGGAGCGGCGATCGATGAGTGCGCACGAGGGCGCGGGAGGAGACTTCGTCGTTATCGGCGCGGGGCCGGCTGGCCTCACGGCAGGCTACGAGCTGGCCAAGCTGGGCTTCCGTCCGATCGTCCTCGAGCAGCAGAACCTGGTCGGCGGGCTCGCGAGCACGACCCAGTATCGTGGCTATTATTTCGACATGGGAGGCCATCGCTTTTTCACCAAGGTGGAAGAAGTGAAAAAGATGTGGCAGGAGGTGCTTCAGGAGAACTTCCTCTGCCGCCCTCGTCTGTCGCGGATATACTACGATGGGAAATTTTTCTTTTATCCACTGCGCCCGTTAAACGCCTTGAAGGGGCTTGGGCTGGGGGAAGGTCTGCTTATCGTTCTCAGTTATCTGAAGTGGCAACTGCTCCCGTACCGCCGCGAAGACACGTTCGAGCAGTGGGTGACGAACCGCTTCGGGAAGCGGCTGTTCCACACCTTCTTCAAAGCCTACACCGAAAAGGTCTGGGGTATCTCTTGCTCCGAGCTGAAAGCGGAGTGGGCCGCCCAGCGCATCAAGGATCTGTCCCTGCGAACCGCTCTCCTGAGCATGTTCCTGAAGCCGAAGACAACTATAAAGACGCTCATCGAGGAGTTCGATTACCCCCGCTACGGGCCCGGGATGATGTGGAATGCGGTCAAGAGCGAGATCGAGCGCCGTGCCGGGACTGTCCTAATGGAGGCCGAGGTGGTCCGGGTCAATCGGACCGGGCGCCACATCGACAGCGTCGTTGTCCGGCACCACGGGCGTGAAGAGACCATCCAAGGGACCAACTTCATCTCCAGCATGCCGGTGACCGAGTTCGTCCGACGTCTCGAGCAACCGCCGACAGCCGTTGTCGATGCCGCCGCGCGACTCCGGCACCGGGACTTCCTAACCGTCGTGTGCATTGTCAAGAAGCCGGAGCTTTTCCCCGACAATTGGATCTACGTCCACGATCCGGAAGTTCAGGTGGGTCGCATCCAGAACTTCAAGAACTGGAGTCCGGACATGGTGCCGGACTCCACGAAAACCAGTCTTGGCCTCGAGTACTTCTGTACAGAAGGTGATGCTCTTTGGACTATGCGCGATGAGGAGCTCATCCAGCTCGCGACATGCGAACTCGAGCGGATCGGGCTCTGCCGCGCGGCCGACGTCGAGGATGGGTGCGTCGTGCGCGTGCCGAAGGCCTATCCTGTCTATGGGTCCGACTATCGCGAGGCCCTGGCGGTTGTACGCGAGTTCGTCGACAGCCTCGAGAACTTCCGGACGATCGGCCGCAATGGCTTACACCGCTATGACAATCAAGACCACGCCATGCTGACGGGTATGCTGGCGGTGCGCAGCATGGTTCTAGGCGAGCCGCATGACCTCTGGGGTGTCAACACCGAGCAGGAGTACCATGAAGAGGTGCGGGCCACCGCGCGGAAGCTCGTCCCGGACGTGAATGTGGTAGTCGAACAGGAGTTGGCGCGAGTGTTCCTCAGGGTCGATCGGGTTGCCCTCGGACTCTCGGTAGGGGTGCTGGGCGGGCTGGGGCTGTTTGCGGCGACGCTAGCCCTCGTACTGGCGGGCGGACCGGTGGTGGGCCCCACGCTGGGGCTCCTCGGCCAATATTTCCCGGGCTACGCGGTTACCGGGTTGGGGAGCTGCGTCGGCCTGTTCTATGGCTTCGTCAGCGGCTTCGTCGGCGGGTGGCTGTTCGCAGTGCTCCGGAACATGGTAATGTTTATGTACCTAGTCGCGGTATACCGCCGATGGCAGCTGCGACAGATGCTCGACTGCTGGTAGACTGGAGACGGTTCGATGCCTGATCTCGACAATGACCTCGCAGAGATCGTCCTCACCCGCTTGGCTCGCTTCAACGCGACCGTGGAGGGTCTCGTTTTCGGGACGCTCCTCGGAATCCTGATCTTCCTCGCGACGAACTGGCTCATTCTCAAGGGTGGCGAAAATGTGGGAGCTCACCTCGCGCTCCTTGGGCAGTTTTTTATCGGCTACCGGGTCACCTTCGTCGGTAGCCTGATCGGGTTTGGCTATGGGTTCATTACCGGTTTCATTGCCGGATATTTAGTGTCGATCTTGTACAACTGCTTCGGAGCCAGAAGCGAGGGCAGACGCGCCACGGTGCGTAGCCCGCATGCATGAGAGAGACGCGCCGACGGTCGTGCCCACCCTGTCGGTGGTCATCGCCTCGGTGAACGGGTACCGGTACATCGCCCAGTGTCTCCGCTCACTGACCGGTCAACGCGGCCCCGAGCGGGCCGAGATCATCGTGGTCGAGGCATCGGGAGACGACACCGCGCGGTGCATTGGCGCCGAGTACCCCGAGGTCACCGTGATCCCCGTTGTTGATCCCCGATCGATCCCCGCGCTGCGGGCGATCGGCATCCGGAAGGCAAAGGGCGACATCGTTGTGACGACCGAAGACCATTGTGTCTTCGAACCGGGCTGGTACGACCGGATTATCGAGGCACACGGGACCACGTCACACGCCGCCATCGGGGGGGCCGTGGAAAACGGCAGTCACGATCGGCTTGTGGATTGGGCGGCCTACATCTGCGAGTACGGCAAGTTCATGCTGCCCTTCGAGGCGCGGCCCGAGATCGACCTCCCCGGACCCAACGTTTCCTACCGGCGCCACCTCCTGGAACGGGCTTGCGGTGACCTGCTTGATCAGGGGGTTTGGGAGAACGTGCTCCACACACGCATGGCCGAGCGCGGGCTGGGCCTCTGGCTGATGCCCTCCTTGATCGTCTACCACGCGAAGGTCTTCGAGTTCTGGGATTGCCTCGCCCAGCGGTACTATTTCGGTCGTTCCTTCGCGGCGATGCGGGTTGCGGCCGCACCGGGCCGGACGCGCCTATTCTACAGCACTATCGCGCTGTTGCTGCCACCGCTCTTTCTCTGGCGATACGCGCGCCACGTCGTGGGCAAGCGCCGGTTCGTCTGGGAGCTTTTGAAGGTGTCACCGCTGCTGGTGATCTTTGCGTGCGCCTGGTCGGTCGGCGAGTTCCTCGGCTATACCCTGGGCGACGGCGGGGCGTCGCTCCGGGTGAAATGAGGTGGGGGGCGCAAAAGACCGGACTCGATGCCAACAAGCATTGACGATAACATTCACACCGTCCGCGAGCACTATGACCGGTTGTTCGACCTCGTAGACGGGTCAAAGGCCTACGATTCGGAAGGGTTCCGACAGCGTCCCCCGATCGTCAATATGGGTTATTGGCTGAACAACCCCAAAACGGCGCGTGCCGCGCAAGAGCAGTTCGTGCGGGAACTTGCTAACCGAGTTCTCGATTTGAAGGGAAAGCGTGTCATCGACGCGGGCTGCGGCCTTGCAGGTCCTGCAGCACTTCTTGCGTGCGATTACGGTGCCGAGGTCGACGGTGTCAATATCGTGGCGCGCCAGGTTGAGTGGGCCCGGCGGTATATCGAGGGCAACGGCATCTCCGATAAAGTTCGGGCTCGCGAGCGCGATGGATCTGCCGTTTCCCGATCAGTCCTTCGATGTTATTGAGCCGCTTACGGCTCAGAGAGTTTGTATTGATCAGCGCCAGTAAAGAAGAATAGAGTACGGCCTGCCGCATGGAAGGGTTCAACCGGTATTTTGCCGTTGCCGCAGTCTCTGCGGCGCTGACCTCCGGCGTCGACTGGACCGCAATGCCGGGTGCGATTGGCGGCGGGCACCGATCGGTGTCGCAGACCGGCGGCGGCTCTGCCGGGCCTGATGTTGCCGTCGTCGTTGACGGTGCCGTCCGCCACCAGACATTGGTGGGGTTCGGGCAGGCGGAACCGAGTGTCTTGGCCTATCCGGTCCCCCAGAGTCTCAGTGATTCCCTGAGGGCCAAAGGTGTGGAGAAAGCGTACAAACAAGCAGGAATCAATCTCGGCATTATCGGCTCGCTGCTGGAGAGCCCGAGCGACTACAGCCGTCGGCAAAACGACAATGACGACCCGTTCACCATTAACTGGCGCGGCTTCAATCCGGATGCTCTCAAGCTGGCCAAGAAATACGTGGTCGATCTGGCGAAACCATACGGGTTTACCAACTACTATCTCGGAGCCGAAGCCCCCAATATCCGGTGGGCATCGCCGTGGCTCGCCGATATACGAAGGCGTGATTACAACTTATACCTCGATGAAGTAGCAGAGCAGGTACTCGCCAACGTAACCTTCTGGAAGGACACCTACGGCGAGGAACTTCCATATTATCAGCTGGGCAATGAACAGCTGAGCGGAAATGGGTGCATGGTCGACCCCGATAAACGCGATTACGGGCCAGTCGACCCGGTACGGCAAATGGTCGATATCACCAAGCGCGCCGGGGCACGCTTGCAGCAAGCCGGCTTCCTCAACACCCGGTTCATGGTAGGCACCGAAGAAACTGAAGAAGTTTCGCTGCAAGTCGCGACAGCGGTTCTGGCTGACCCGGACGCAAGGCCGTATGTCGGAGCCATCGGTTATCACAGCTACCCCTACAGCAAGGGCTATTCGTCCGCCTCTTTCATCCTGGGCACCTCGGGCGCGGGCAAACCCGATGCTGGGCGGGCTGCCGTTCGGCAGCGGCTGCGCGCTCTCGGCAATAAGTACAACGTCAGCGTCTGGATGACCGAGAATTCGCATGGCGGCGCACCGCTTTCCTACGATACGTTCCGCGCTCGCGCCATTCAAATCCACGATGAGTTTCTCTATGCCAACGCCTCCGCCTATTTTGGCGAAGCAGCGATGTGGGACGTTACCTCACAGAGGTTGCACTTTAAGAACGGTGACCTTTATGGCGACGACAACGAGGGAAATATTGTTCTGATCAATGAAGACACAGGTGCAGTAGACATTACCGGGATCGGTTACGCGATCGGGCATTACGCAAGGTGGGCCAAGCCGGGCGCAGTTCTGGTGGACGCGACCAGCAGCGATCCTCTCGTCCAGGTGTCCGCCTTTGGCGACAAGAGCCGGGGTAGGATTGCGCTGGTCCTGATAAACAATGCGGCGACCCCCAAGTCGCTCACAATCAGCCTCGCCGGGCTGAGCATAGCGGGCAATTGGACCGGCGAACAGTCTACTGTATCTGGCTACTGGAAGCCGTTTGCGGCGGCGTCGGCCACCCCGTTTACCATCATTCTTCCGGAGACGAGCGTCACCTCGATCGGCGGGCGCCTTTAGCATGAGGGTACTTGTCACTGGAGGGACCGGCTTCCTGGGCTCGCATATCTGTGCCCGGCTCCTGAAAGACGGGTACGAGGTGACGGTGCTGCGGCGGGCGACCTCGGACCTCAGTGGCCTGGCCGGGTGCGGGGTCCGCTACGTCGTCGGCGACGTCACCGACCCGGAGTCGGTAAGCCAGGCGGTGGAAAGCCAGGAGATCGTCATCCACGCGGCGGCGTTGGTGGGGTATGCGTCCGCGAACGCGCATGAGGCGGTGAACGAGGATGGGACGCGGAATGTCGTGACCGCGTGCCGGCGGCTCGGGGTCGGACGGCTCGTCCACATCAGCAGCGTCGCGGCCGTCGGGATCCCGGACGACCGGCATCGGCCGGCCGATGAAGCCTTCGCCTTCAACCTAAAGGGTAGCGCGCTCGGCTACCATCTCTCGAAGAGGCAGGCGGAGAAGGTGGTCGCGCGAGCGGTGGCGGAGGGGCTGGACGCTGTGATCGTTAACCCGAGCTCGATCAAGGGACCGCACGGTCGGTGCTTCCGGGGTGGCGAACTCCCGGATGGGGTGCGGCGCCGCATCGTCGTGCCATGCTTCTCCGGGGGGACCAACGTCGTGCACGTCGACGACGTCGTGGACGGGGTGCTCGCTGCGCTCCGCCGCGGGCGCGTCGGAGAGCGGTACATCCTGGGAGGGGAGAACCTGACGTGGCGGGAGATGGCTGGAATGGCAGCCGATCTACTTGGAGTCCGGCGGGTCCTCGTCCCTGTTCCTTCCGTTGTGACCGGGGCGGCCGCGTGGGCGGGTCGGGCCATCGAGCCGCTGACCAGCCATCGGCCGCAACTCACCTACGACGTGCACTTCTGCGCCAACCGGTTTCTCTTTTATGACTCGCGGAAGGCTGCGGCGGAACTCGGCTTCAACCCGCGACCCTATGGGGAAATCCTCCGACAATACTTGGACTGCGCGTGGGCGCGCGCCGCCCCAGGGAGGGATCAATGATCCTCCGGAAAATAAAATACCGGCGGTGAGCTACGCCGAATATCCCGCTCGTGGGCCGAAAACCGTTGACACAGAGCAGCATGGCAACCAGCGTTACCCATCGTTTCGCGGAAGGCCCGCGCGCCTATTGGGAGAGCGGAACCCTGCGCATCCGCCGACGGGACCTAGATGGTCTGGAGAAAGCAATCATGAGATTCAGCCGGGCCATTCTGGTCAATCCGCCGCATCCCCCAGGCTATATCTCCAACAAGGACTCGATGGGCGGCTTCGGCCATCTGTTCCCGCGCGGAGCGCCACCCTTTCCGCCTCTCGACCTGCCATATCTGGCCGCGTTTCTCCTTCGCGAAGGCGTCGAGGTCGAAGTCATCGAGGCCGGCGCGCTCGATCTCTCGTGCGCGGAGCTGTTGGAGGCGATCGACAGCAAGGATATCGGGGACGGCACCCTTGCCGTCATCCGCACCTCGCTCCCGACGATCGACTGGGATCTCGAGGTCTGCGCGCAAATCCGCCGCCGGTGCCCCGGGCTCCGGGTCGCCCTCTACGGCGGCGCGGTGCCCTCGCTGCTTTTCCGCATCCAGCGGGACCCCACCGTCGATTTCGCCGTGCTCGGCGAGCCGGATGACACGGTGGCCGAGCTGATGCGCGGCCAGGTGCTTTCGCAGATCGCCGGGCTCCTGTTCCGAGAGGGGGACAGCTGGCGGCGAACCCCGGAGCGCAAGGCCGACCGAGACCTCGACCGGCTGCCGTTTCCGCGTTGGGAGCTTCTCCCCTACGAGCGATACGTGATCCCGAAGTCGTCCACGATGGGCCGGATGCGGTTCCTGCCGATCCTTACGTCTCGTGGTTGCCCGTTCGGCTGCAGCTATTGTCCGTACCCCACCGGCCAGGGGCTCAAATGGCGGTATCGCTCGCCAGGCAATGTCGTGGACGAGATAGAGCACCTCGTGCGCGACTTTCGGGTCGATTACGTACTGTTCCGGGATCCGATGTTCTCGCTCAACCAGAAGCGAGTGGTCACGATCTGCGAGGAGATCCTGCGGCGCGGCCTCCATGTGAAGTGGGCATGCGAAACCCGGGTCGACTGCCTCGATGAGCCGACGATCGCGATCATGGCGCGGGCGGGCTGTACCGGGATCAACTTCGGCGTGGAGAGCTCGGATCCGGAGATCCAGAAGGGGGTCCACCGCAAGCCGATCCTCGTCCGGGAGTTTGTCGAAAAGGTTGCCTTCTGCCGCCGGCACCACATCCGGACGTTCGCCTTCTTCATCGTCGGTCTGCCGGGTGACACGGTCGACACCATCCTCGACACGGTCCGGTTTGCGGTGGAAATCGGCGCCAGCTGGACGCAGTTCACGGTGGCGACGCCCTTCATCGGGACCAAGCTCCACCAATGGGCCGTCGGCCACGGCCTCATCGCCAATGACCACTATCGGATCATCAGCAGCCATGAGGGCTCGATCGGAAACGAGTACCTTTCCCCCGCTCAGGTCCACCGGCTCCACCGGTTCGCGCAGTTCGCCCAGCGCAATCTGATCAACCGTCGCGGCATCCTGAAGAACGAGGGCCGGACCGATCCCGCTTACCGCGCCGTCAAGGCCGTCGCCGACGGCGCCGGTCGCCTGGCGGCGGGCGCGTGGCTTTGGACCGGCGATCGCTACTTCCGGCGTGACTCCTGGCGCCGGTCGGCGTCGCCGCCCGCGCCGAAATCGGCGCTGGGCACCGGGCGAGCGGCATAATTGGCGCTGCTGGGGTGCCGAGGGAGCCTCCTAGGATCGGCCGAGGAGATCAGGCGCTGATCGCTCGTGGCCCTGCTCCCCGTCGTGGCCGGAATCTCCAGGCCTTTCCCACCGCCCCACGTCGCCCGATCAGGCTGGTTCGACGCGATATTGCGGCAGCTCGATCCGATCTTCCGCGTCACCAGGGAGAGGCCGGCGATCGGAGCGAAGCCCAAGCATGGCGGTAATTACGGGGCAATCGGCAGGTGCTGGCCGGTGCAGCCGCGCGCGCCGACGGCGAGTTTGGCGACATTGCCTGCTGGCGACGACCAGCGGCCTTGTCGTGCTGGGAATCTTCGGGCTCTTGGGCTCGCGCGACAGCCTGTTCCGGGCCAGCATGGCGTCGGCCTATGCCTCCCTTGGCCTGCTCGGCGCGACGCTGATCCTCGGCCCAGTGAACATCCTGCGTGCCCGGCCGAACCCCGTCAGCACCTACCTTCGGCGGGATGTGGGGATCTGGGCAGCCCTCCTAGCCCTCGGCCATGTCGTGTTCGGGCTGCAGGTCCACATGAGCGGCCGCTTCTGGCTCTACTTCGTCTACCCGGCGGACGAGGCGCACGTACTGCCCGTGCGACACGACCTCTTCGGGCTCGCGAACTACACGGGGCTCGCCGCGACGCTCGTGTTCGCGCTGTTGCTGATACTGTCGAACAACGCTTCGCTCCGCGCGCTCGGCCGGCGGCGATGGAAGGGGCTCCAGCGTTGGAACTACGCGGCGTTCGCTCTAATAGGCGTGCACGGGATCGCCTATCAGGTTCTCGAACGGCGAGAGTTCCTGTTCGTCGGGATCGGGTTCGCCGTCATGCTCGCCGTCGTCACCCTGCAAGTCGCTGGGCTGCGTCGACAGCTCCGATGAGCGACCGACGAAACGCGGGCATCGCTTGGACGCCTGACCGGCCCCGTGCTCGATGGCGGATGCGGCCCGGGCGTGATGACCCCGGGCATCGAATGCGCGAAACGCGTTGTGGTGCGGTTCGGGATCCGACCGCGGGGGGCGGCTTTATCTATCGCGACTACCAGCGGCAGGAAGATGTGCTGCGCCGGTTGGCCAGCAAGGTAGCTACGCGCTGCGGCGGACCGGAAGAAGTGGTAAATGACAGGGTCGGCCGCCTCGTGCCCAGAGAAGACGAGGAGGCGCTGGGCAGTGCGATCGAGGATGTCTTGGCGCACCGCGAGCGCTACGATCCCCGCTCCCTGCCAACTCCGGAGGTACGCCCTCGAAGGCTTCTCCTGGGACACGATCGCCCGGCGCACGGTGGACCTGTACGAAGCTGCCCTGAACGGACAGGTCCGATGAAGCAAAAGCCGCCGATGGCCCGCTCGACTGCCACATTGCCCCGGGTTCGGCATGAGCTTTCGAATTGCACCGCGGAATTCTAGCGCTTTGCGAGTAGCAATCATCGGCGCCGGGCTGATGGGCTACTGGCACGGCCGCGCAGCACGCCGCCTCGATGCGCAGCTCGTGGCAATCGTCGATCCCGACGCGGGACGAGCAGATGCGCTGGCGCGCCGTTTGCGGGTCACTATGACTGCCGACGACCTGTCTGATCTCTTGCAGGAGGGCCGCGTTGACGCAGTGCATATCTGTTCCCCTCGATCCACCCATGCTGCACTTGCCTACCTTGCGATCGAATCGGGCATACACGCTTTTGTCGAGAAGCCGCTGGTCGAGTCCGCGCAAGAGACCCAAAGGCTCGTGGATATTGCCCGTCGACATGCGGTGGTGCTCTGCCCCGTCCACCAGATCGCCTTTCAGCATGGGACCGAGCTTGCCGCACGAGCGCTTGGCGGGTTGGGGGACCTTTCCGTGATCGATATCCGGATCTGCTCTGCCGGCGGAATTGGCCGCACTGAGCGCGAACTCGACGAGATCCTTGATGATATCCTGCCGCACCCTCTGTCGGTGTTGCGCAAATTGTGGCCGCACGCCAGATTGGAGCCGCAACACTGGTTCGTGAGCCACCCGCGCGCTGGCGAACTATCGGTGAGTGGCGTGCACTCGGGTGCGCACCTTTCAATGTCGATCACCCTGCACGCCCGCCCAACCCGCTTTGAGATGATGGTTTCGGGTACCCGCGGAGCCGTGCAACTCGATTTCTTTCATGGCTTCGCCGTGCGCCATGATGGAAGCGTCTCGCGCCTGCGCAAAGTCGCTCAGCCCTTCGGGGCGGCGCTCAACCTGCTTGGCGCCGCGTCCGTGAACCTGCTTGGGCGAGGATTGCGTGGCGAATTCGCCTACCCGGGGTTGCACGGCCTGACCCGCGCGTTTTACGCGGCCGCCCGCGGCGAGGCGCCGCCTCCGATCCCGGCCGAGGACATCATTGCCGTGGCAACCGCGCGCGATGCCCTCCTGGTCGGCTCGAATCGGGCGCCCCGTGCGGTACATGCGAATGTGTTTCTCGCCGGAGAGAAATCTGCACAATAGCCTCGCTCCGACGCGACCTAGGGTGTTCACGACGTGGCTGCCGGTCCCCCGCTCTCAATTGTCGTCATTCCACTGATCGGGAACGATGCGCTCGCGAACTGTCTCGACCGGCTGCCGCTAACCACCATGGAATGCATCGTCGTCCTTCGCGAGGCGATGGGAGCCGTCACAGATTGGGAACAGCGCTACCCGTCGGTGACCTTTCTCGGCGCGGTCCATGAGCCAGTCCCCTTGCGTCGTCAATGCGGGCTTCGGTTCGCTACGGGCGATGTGGTCGGGCTGATCGAGGACACGTCATGGCCGGACGAACGCTGGTGCGCGGCGGCCCTGTCTGCCTTCGCCGATCCGCAAACGGCTGCTGCGGGAGGGCCCGTCGAGATTGCAGCGGCGCTGCCCAGCCGGTACCGGGCGCTGGGCTTGAGCGAGTATGGAGCCTTCGCGGCCAATCGCCTCCTGCGGGCGACCACCGGTTCTGGTCATGATCGACCGGTTACGGCCTCGCGCGTGCCCGGCAACAATATGGCATTCCGTCGCGTCGATTTGATTGACGCGCTGGACGAAGGCATTGGACTGTTTGAAGGCCCCGTCTGCGCCAGGCTTCTGGCCAAAGGGCGGCGCGTCGTCTATCACCCCCAGATGATGGTGACCTACGCGGTTTGCGACCGGCACAATGGTGCGCTCGCCACCCGCCTGCATCACGGACGTATTTACGCGGCGGCGCAAGTCCGAGGCCGTGCTTGGCCTTCGAGACTCGCTCATCTTGCCAAGGCACCTCTCCTTCCGATTGTCCTTACCGCGCGCGCCATGGGCTCCTTGAGCGGCTCCAGCAGCCTAGGGGCGAGACTGCCGATCCTGTTCTGGCTCGGTCTGATGGAGAGCGCCTGGGCGCTCGGCGAGGCGGTCGGCGTGCTCATCGGCGCTGGAAAGAGCCTTAACGAGTGGCGCTGATGCGCATCCCGCCGTGAGCGCCCCGGCTAAGCTCTCGATCATCGTTGGGGTGCAGCACGCGCAGGATAATCTCCCGGACATCGTGCATATGTTGCGGCCGGCAGTGCGCCCCGAAGTCGAATTGATTTTTTGCCACACACCGGCGGACCCGGACGTTCCCGCGCTTGTTGGTGACAAAGGCCAGGTAATAATCATCGGCAGCCCGGAAGGCAGCCTGATCCCGCATCTGTGGCGGGACGGCATCCTTGCAGCCAGCGGCGAGCGTGTCGGCACGACCACGGCGCACTGTATCCCCGCCGCCGACTGGGTCGACGCGCTCCTGGCCGCCGATCTCGGACAGACCGCCGTCCTCGCCGGGACGATCGAGAACGACCCGGAAGCCGATGCGAAGGGCCGGGCGATCTTCCTGCAGCGCTATGCGGTGTTCGCGCCGCCGCAGGCGAAACGCGAGGTCCACAACCCAGCCGCCGACAACGCCCTGTATCGCCGATCGGACCTGCTGCGCCATCGGGATCTGCTGCAGCGCGGGTTTTGGGAGCCCTCCTTTCACGACCAGTTCCGTGCGGAGGGCTTGCACCTGGCGCTCGATCCCAGCCTGCGCGTGGTTCACCGCAATCGCTACAGCGCACGTCAGTACATGGGCCAACGTCTGGCGCACGGACGCGAGTTCGGCCTCGCCCGTGCCAGCTCGCGCCCCCTTCCCCAAAGGCTGCTGTTGGTGCTGCTCGCGCCCGGAGTATTCCCGCTCGTGCTGAGTAGAATTCTACGGCGTGCGCTCGGCAAGCCCGCATTGCGCAAGCAATTAGCGACCGCTTGGTTTTGGCTCCCGGTGTTTCTCCTCGCTTGGGTCGTCGGCGAGGCGTCAGGCTATCTGGCGAGCCTGAAGATCCAAAGACGATGAGGCGGCTTGGTTGGATCGAGCCATATCTCTCGCATCCCGAACACCGACAGCGTCTGATCTTCATTGTTCCGGGATGAAGGTCGTAGCGGCAGTGACGGAGCAATATCCGGCATCCACCGGCCGAAACACGCTGCCGCTCGTATCGATCATCGTCCCGGCATATAACGCTGCCCGGTTCCTGCGCGAGGCGCTCGACTCCCTCCTCGCGCAGACTTACCAGAACATCGAGATCATTCTGCTCGACGATGCCTCGACCGACGCAACCCCCGAGATCGCGGCAGAGTACGCGGGCCGGATCACCTACGTCAGGCGGCCGAATAACCTCGGAATTTACGATAATGTGAATGTCGGTATCGCGCGGACACGGGGCGATCTGATCGCGACCTATCATGCCGATGACATCTACCTGCCGACAATCGTCGAGGCGGAGGTCGCGTATCTCGGCGCGCATCCGGAGGTCGGAGCGGTCTTCTGCTCGGCCATCCTGATCGATGAGAAAGGTCTGGAATACCGCCGCATGCCGCTCCAGCCGGAGGTCCGCGGCGAGAAGCCGCTCGATTACCGGACGGTGCTCAACGCGCTGCTCATGTACAAGAACCGCTTTATGATATGCCCGACCGCGATGGTCCGCGCCTCGGTCCACCGCGATGTTGGAGTCTACCAGTTGCAGTACGGGATTGCGTCCGATCTCGATATGTGGCTACGCATTGCTCGCCGCTATCCGATCGCGGTACTCCAGTCCCACTTGATGAAGTATCGACGCTTTCACGGCAGCTCATCCGAGCACCATGATCGCCTCCGCACTTCACCCGAGGAGTTGTTCATGATCCTCGACGAACGGCTGGCGGCGGGGGATCGCAGTTTGGCAGATCACCGAGCACTCGTCAGCTATGAGGCGCATCGCTCGGAAGACCGTCTGACGGCCGCCATCAGCTGTTACATCAAGGATGAGCTGTCCGAGGGGCGGCGCGCGCTGAGCCAGGTACGGGTCGCCGCGATACTGCGTGCCCGGCAGGTCCAGCGGTGGCGGCTGCTGGCGCTCACGATGGGCATGTGGGGGCTGCTCCGACTACCGCGAATCGAGAGCATTGCCCAGCTGATGTACCAACGCTGGCACGACAAGCGATCGCCGGCGCGCTAATTTGGCCTGACCCATGGTATCGTTGCGCCATTTCGTGAGTGGCGATCGCCCTCGACTTCCGGGGGCGCCATGCCGGTCGTAGGACGGCGACTGCGCGTCCTCGTTCTCTCGTGGAACTACCCGACGGAGGCTGCGCCGCAGCGCGGGCTCTGGGTCGAGCGCATGTGCGATGCTGCGGCTCAGGATGCCGATGTCAGTGTTATCGTGCCCACGCCCTGGGTGCCGCCATTCGTCCCGATGCAATCACTGGCCCGATTTAGGCGCATTCCGCGGCAAGAGCGTCGGAGTGCAATCGAGGTGTATTTCCCGCGCGTTCCCGGATCTATTGAGTTCCACACCCATGGACTCGACGCGCGCCTTGCGCTTCCGCGTGTGCTTGCGCTCGCCCGCCGCCTCCACCGGGAGCGGTGCTTTGACTTGATCCACGCACATTTCATATCCCCGGACGGCGTGGTCGCGAGCCGTCTCGGCAGAGAACTGGGCGTCCCGGTAATGACTTCGGAACACGCGTTTTGGACACCCTGGCTCGTCGACCAGCCGAGGGTCCGCTCACAGGTCGACGCGGCGTTGCCGGGGATCCGTCTGGTGACCGCCGTGAGCGATTTCCTACGCCAAGAGATCGACGCCTACGGCCAGGGATGCATCGACACAGCCGTCCTGCCCAACGTCGTCGACGATATGGTCTTTTCGCCGGCGCCGCGCAGGCGCGATCCGGACGAGCTCCTGTATGTTGGGGTCATCCGCAGAGTCAAACGAGTCGACGTGCTGCTGCGTGCTCTGGCGGAAGCCCGCCGCAGCATGCCGAGCTTGCGCTTGCGGATCTTGTCGGGGGATGTTTTTCGCGCGTATGCGAGCGATCGTCGCGAGATCCACGAGCTGATTTCCTCGCTCGGACTCGAGTCGGCGGTTCGCATTGAGAACGGAGCCGATCCGTCGGCTGTGGCCGAGGCGATGCGCCGATGTGCCTTCGTTGTCATATCGTCCGCGCGGCGAGAGACGTTCTGCTCTGTTGCGGCGGAGGCACTGGCTTGCGGCACGCCGCTCATTCTGACGCGGTGCGGCGGGCCCGAGGAGTTCGTGACGCCTGCCGATGGCGTCATGGTCGAACCGGATAATCCGGCCGCATTGGCCGAGGGCATCATGCAAGCGATACGGCGGCGCGCTTCGTTCGACGCTGAGGATATCTATCGCCGTGTCGTCAATCGTTTCGGGCGGAGGGTTTGGTGTGAACAGGCAATGGCAACGTACGAGCGCGTCGCCATGCGCGGCATCAAGCACGCGTCGTGAGACCCGGTAAGGACGCCCCGGTCGCAAATGGACTTCGACAAGCTATCGCAGACTGCCGTACCGGTAGGTGCGCCGATCCCGGCGCCGCATCGGACTTTTCTCGATATCCTGCGCTGTCCGGTCTGCAAAAGCGTTCCGTCGCTGCAGCCGAACAAACTGGTCTGTCGACAGTGTCGGAGGGCGTACCCGATCGTGCTGGGGATTCCTGACCTGCGAGTGTATGAGGATCCTCTGATCCCCCTAGAGGATGATTACCGCAAGGGAGAAAAGATCCAGGCCCAGGCCGAACGGCTCAACTTCGTGGAATTGGTGCGCTATTACTGGTCTCTGCCGACTTATCCGTCCACTCCACCCGATCTCAGTGAGCGGTTCATTCGCCACGTGCTCACTGACGAGCAGCGGATCGAAGGCTACAAGGACAAAATAGGGCGTGGCGGAAGCTTTCTCGATATGGGCTGCGGCACTGCGGCCCTCGTCAAGGTTGCGCAACAATCGTTCCGTTTCACTGTCGGCTGCGACGTTGCGTTTCGCTGGCTGTTGATCGCGCGAAAGAGATTGCTGGAAGCCGGACTGCAGCCGAATCTGGTGTGCTGCTGTGCGGACTTCCTGCCTTTTCCTGACGGCTACTTCGATTCCGTTGCCTCGGTTTCCTTACTCGAGCATGTTTCCGACACCGGGGCTGCGATACGCGAAATGGGACGAGTTACCAAGCGCGACAGCAGCATCTTTGTGTGGACGGCGAACCGATTTTCACTCGCGCCCGAACCGCACGTCCGGGTGTGGGGAGTTGGCTTTATGCCTCGGCGCTGGATGCCCGCCTACATCAAATGGAGGCGGGCAATGGCCTATGAAAAGAAGCATCTCCTTTCTTGCTTCGAATTGCGAAAGTTGCTCAAACAGGCGGGGTTCAATTCGGTCAGATTTTCGCTCCCGGTCGTCACGCCAGCCGACTGGGCCAATCTTAAGGGTGTGGAGCGGGTCGGTGCGAGGATTTACGTTTGGCTGGCGAATTTCCTGCTGTTCAGATGGCTCTTGATTATGGTTTCTCCGGCGATCCTGGCTGTGGCTCGCCGGGGCAATTCTTCGCCGATCTAGAGCCGCCCGACATATTGAGTTCGGAACAGTGATTCTGGGTGTTAACGGGATCCGTCTGGTCGGCAAGCGCTCCGGGGTAGGCCGGTGCATCGAAGCCGTCCTCGGATGTATGGCGGAGGTGGACCATCCTTTCGAGGAGTTCAGGGTCTACACGCCAGCGCCCATCGCCGAAGAGGTAGTGCTGCCCTCTTGTGCGAAAAATGTCGTACTGGCTTCTCCGCTGCCCTTGGCGATGTGGGAGCAGTTAACGCTGCTTCGGGCCCATGGAGATACGGATCTGTTATTTTGTCCCAGCTATATCATCCCCTTTTTTGCGCGATGCCCCACTTTCCTGATCCATCACGGTTCCTATGAGGGCTATCCACAGGCATTCAGTTGGTGGATTCGAAACAAAGCGAGAGCCGCTTACTCGCTGAGCGCGAAGCGGGCTACCGTCGTTTGTACGGTCAGCGAATTCAGTAAGCGGGACATGGTGCGCTTTTACGGAATGAGACCGGAAGAGATCCACGTCGTCCCGGAAGGTGTCGATACGCAGCTATTCCGCCCGATACCGGAACGAGAGCGCCTCGCGAAATGGCGAGTGAAAACTTTTGGCTCGGACACGCCTCACATCGTCTACGTCGGAAAACCGGTCGAGAGGCGCAACCTTTCTTCCTTGATCAAAGCATTTGGTTTGCTAAAGAGGGAGAAGGGAGTACCTCACAAGTTGTTGATCGTGGGTGCGGATCTCCCCGGCACTTCTCCATTCCGGCAGGTCATCGTCAGCGAGCAACTGACGAGAGAAGCATTTGTATTGGGCTACGTCAGCCACCAGGAGATGCCCTTGGTTTACAATTCCGCCGACCTCTTTATTTATCCTTCCTCGTATGAGGGGTTCGGCATGCCGGTATTGGAAGCGATGGCGTGCGGAACTCCGGTCATTACGCTCAACAACGCCGCTTTTCCGGAATTTGCCGGCGGAGTCGCTCACCTCCTCGAAGACGCGGAGATTGCCACACTGAAGCAAGGCATCGACAGGGTGTTGAGCGACCCTGCCCTCAGGCGGCAAATGTCGCAAGACGGGCCCTTGCGGGCCGCCACTTACGACTGGCATCTTGTTACGAGGCGTTATCTGGAGCTGATGCTTCCAACGGTGAGCGCGCAAAGGGCCGCATAATGTGAAATCAGTGGAGCTTTACTCCCATGCGTTTTGCTCCGATCGCTGCCTTGGCGAGCTGAACAGGCTGAAAAACGATGCTGGGCCACAAAAACACCTCGTTGGTGCAGTAGCACTCCCTGGCCTTAATCCGCGCGCGGAGAGTTTTAGCTTCGTCGGAGTCCCAGATTTCGAAAAAGGTCTTGTGGCGTAGATTACCCAACGGAGCGTGGTTCTCGCAGACGCTGACGTCTCCGTTGGCGTAAACGACGCCGGTCAAAACGCCCGCCGTGCACGGCACATATTGCGACTCGGACTCGATCGTTTTTAGTTTCGCCCACTGCAGCATGGGCTCCACCACGGCGCCGAACCGGCTATCGTCCCTGTCCTTCCATACCTGAGCGACATGCCGATAGAGATTTCTGTAATTCTCTAACGCAGGGCCTTGCAACGAAGGGTTCTTCCGGTCACCCCTGATGATGGCAAGATTGTGATGCTCCATCGATGGGCACCGATCGTGCAAATACTCCGTAAGGCTCCAAATCTCATCCATATTTTCGCTCATCGCTACGGTATTCGCATGGATCTGCAGCCGGGGCTCCTCTTTCCGCATCTGCGCGAGCATATCGTAGGTTTCCATAGCTCTACTGAACGATCTTGGATTGCCGCGAAATTTATCGTGGTATTCAGGCATTCCGTCGAGAGAGATCTCACAAACAAAGCTCTGAAGCGTTTGGGATTGGAAAACCCGCCGCAGTTGCTTTTCGGTGCGGTCGGTAAAGTAGCCGTTGGTCGGCACGTAGATCCGCTTGACGCTGTTGTTCTCGGTAAACAGTAAACAAATGTCACCGAACTCCCGTCTCAGAAACGGCTCGCCACCCGAGAGATTAAGGTTTTCAAAATTGCCAAGCTCGAGGGAAAGCGCCTTGAATTCTTCATACGTCAAATCGTCCCGCCGGTTCAAATTTCGCCAGTAGAAGCAGTGTTCACAGGTAAGGTTGCAGATGGAGTTGATGAAGACGATCATAAACGGCGGTGTCGCTCGTTCGTGCTGATTGCCCACCTTCGACGAGAGCCGAGCGTGGCGGTGTATACGCGTAAATACCGACATCGGTTCAGGCGCTTAATTTCAGGTTGACGATACGGTGCCATCTAGAAGAGCGTACCGTGACGCCAAATGTTTATCCCAGTCAAGGAGGATCGACGGTTAAGAGTGTCTTAATCTTGTCAGCATGCGCGCGGTGGCAGCCGGATGGACCGGCAGGACGACAGATTCTCCGAAAAACCCGAGGCGAAGTGGAAACGGTGGGGACGTCGCCCAACATCGATTTTCAATCCCGTATTCCGGCGTAGAACATCGCAGCGTGCCGATAGATAAGCTTGCCGTGATTCGCCAGGACGCTTTGACACCGTGCGAGGAAGTCTTCCTTGAGCGCAACGAAATCCGCCGGTGCGGCCCGCTGTAGGTGAATTCGCGCTTCGCTGGCATAGGTGACCTGAAGGTTCCAGAACTCTTCCGGCTCCAGTTCCTCGCAATGCCCTTGCCACCGCCGATATACGCTCTTAAATCCGGTCTGCCGCAGCATTCGACTAATCCGCGTCCGAGAACCTTTGGGCCGGTGCTCCTCGCCTGGCTCCATTCCGTGCTCGCACATCAGGTGCAGGAGAAACTGCGGCGCGGTCAGCAATCGGCCCCTTGCGGCGGCGACGCGCTCGGGCGCCGCCCTCGTGCCCTGCACGATGCCGTTCCAGGAAAACAGGCTCGGGCCCGAGCCGACGCCGATCACGACTCGGCCGCCCGGGCGCAGCACGCGAAACATTTCTCTGACGGCGGCCAGCGGATCGGGGAAGTGAAACAGGGCGTAGAGCGACAGCGCGGCATTGAAGGATCGGTCGGGAAACTCCAATTGCTCCGCATCCATCTGCCGGAATGCCACAGCATCGCTCAGCCCTGATCGGCGGGCCTTGGCTGAGGCCTGTTCCAGCATTCCCGCCGAGTGATCGATCCCGAAGACTCGCCCGTTCTGTGCGAGCGCCGCCGCGCGCAGCGCAACGAGGCCCGTCCCGGTGCCCACGTCGAGCACCTGATCGGTGGGCCGCAGCCGGGCGAGATCGAGGATCCGCATGGCTAGCGGCCCACTGAACCGCTCGGTCAGGCGATCGAACTCGGCTGCGGCATCGTCATAGCTCGCCGCATCCTGTCGCTTGTAGTCCGAAGCCGTTTGCCCCCGACTGCGCATACCGAGATCCAGTAGCTGAAAAACTCGACGCCGGGACACGCTCCGATGCCCGTGCCCAAGGCGGTGGGCGACTGCTTCGTAGGCTCCGCGGCACGATAACTAAATGACCCGGTGTGGGGCAAGGGCCTTTGCTCTAGAGCGTCGCACAAACGAGCCTTTTGGCAGCTCGACGCGGCGATCGCACCGACGACACGGAAATAGCCAGGTTTCGTGTTGCAGAACATGGTGTTGACAATCTAGGTGCGGATCTCTAGCTTCTCACCCTCTGCGCAACACGGAGTGCGCTGTGACTATCGGATATGCTCGCGGTTCAAGACCAGAACCTGGACTTCCAGTGGGATGCCCGGGCCAGCGCCGACGCTAAATGCGTCTTTGTAAACAAGACTAGTGGCGCGCACAAACCATAGTGGACCGCTCAGCGTGCAGACGACGCGCCGTGCAATTTCGAGCGTGGTGGGAAAGATTACTGAAGCCCTTTTGCCCTCCGATCTGGTGGCGCGAATGCGCGAAGGGCGTGAGTGGAAACACTTGATCAGTTCGCTGGAGCCGCAACTATTTGACGACCTTTCCGAAGCACCTGCCGAGGTAAAACGCCACCTCTTCAAGCAACATATCAGCTTGGTTGAAATCGAATCTCAAGCTAAATGCAACCGAGTTTGCTCTTTCTGCCCCAATGTCATCATGGACCGGAGAAAGAACAACACGCTCACTGACGCCGAGCTGCTCGACAACGTTATTACTGAGCTGGGTTCGATAGATTATAGAAAGCAAATTAAATTCGCACGCTACTCTGAGCCACTGTCTAATATCCCTTATCTCTGTGAACGTATTAAATCTGCTCGAAAGCTGATTCCGAACGCCCAACTCGCCATCGTAACGAACACCGATTATTTGAAGCCGATAGTCCCGGACCGATTGCGTGAAGCGGGACTGGACAGAATCTACATGAGCCTCTACCTGAGACGGAGAGAGAAATGGTCTCTCGAACTGGCCCACACGCACACCGAAAAGCTGGCCAAAAAATTGGGCACTCCAATTCTGACGCGCAGGGAGACTCCGCGCTCGCTGCGCTGCACATTTTCGTACGATGGCATTGAACTTGTCTCAGCCTGCATCAACTTCGCTGAATACGGTACTGACCGCGGCAGCACAATGGAGCAATACACTCAACAAGAGCGTCTGGGGCCCTGCCGCGAGCCATTCGAGACTTTTGTTATTGATTACACAGGAAGCGTAATGCCGTGTTGCAATCTGCGCAGCGATTTTCCACAGCACCAAGATTATCTCGTGGGTGACCTGTCAAAGCCCGGCACCAGCATCTTTGATATTTACGCCGGACGACTCGCCGCTTGGCGGAGAAGTATGATTGGATTTGATTCGAAGGGGTCTCCGTGCGCGACTTGCAAGCATCGAGACGTTCCAGACGGTTTGGTGGCGCAGGTTGCTGCGCACACGAAAAAGCATCTATATCAGATTGGCCGCAAGGATTTATACAAACCGCCGGATGGCAGGTGAATGACAGGGGACGATACGACTGGGCGGAGCATGCATGCAGCAGACCACGCGTGGCAGGCAGTGAGCTAGTGCTTAGATCCAGTCAGATGATTCAGCTCATCCGCGTGAGGGCGGCCCGGGCGGCGGTATCGAGCCGATCGGCCATGAAGCATCTGTTTGCTTCTGAGCCGTTGAGATGAAATGCGCCGGCAGGAGAGCTTGGCGGTTGCCTCCCCAACCGCCGCGACTCGAAAAAGGGAAAATTCGAGAGGATCTACGCAGGGATCGTAAACGATAAGCGCCCCTGTGCAGAGTAGGTCCATATACAGCATCAATCTAAAGTAGCCTACTACCCGGTTGAGAGTCTACCGCTAGCGAGGTACACTTGCGCTCCAATCGGGTGTCAAATAGAAGGGACGATCGGTTGCGACCAGAGAAATGAGACGGACCCGGCTTACAGTATCTGGAAAGCTCCCGGGTAAGGCGGAGGCCAACTTCGTTTTCTCTGGTCAGATTTATCTGCATAGCTTTTTTCCGCCGCCGCTGGTCGGCTGAGCCGCTCGAGGAGAGCCACCGCGGCTCACCGGCGGGGGTGGCGCCCGAGCGAGGACATGAGGAACAGCACCGACCGGGTTGCGCTGTACATCGACCCCCCATCTCACCACTTTCTCGAGGACCGGCTCTTCCTCGTCGACGACGGTCGTCTCAACGGCGATCGCATCCTTGCGCCCTACGCGGCGTTGCGTGAGCATCTGACGGCCCAAGGGCTCTCCGTCCATACCGCGGACCGGCTCCCCGCGACCCCGACGGGGGGGCGTAATATATACGTATCACTGGGCCGGATCCCGAATTGGAAGCGACTCGAGGCGCGGGGCGACACGGTGCTGAGCGCGTTCTTTGCCCTGGAATGCCCGATCGTTGAGCCGAAGCTCTATCGGGCCCTCCCGCGCATCCAGAAACACGTCAAGCGGGTCTTCTCATGGAGCGACAGCCGCTCGCTGGAGCGGTTCCTCGGCGAACCGGTGACGTTCACGCCGTTCCGCTTGCCCCAAAGCTTCAGCGAGGTCCACGCGGGCATTTGGGACCAAACGGATCGGAAGTTCCTCGTCATGATAAATGCGAACAAACTGCCTCGGATCTACGTGGACGAACTGTACACCGAGCGACTACGGGCGCTGGCGTTCTTCGGGCGGCAGGGAGAGATCGACCTGTACGGCGTCGGCTGGGACGGGCCGGCCTACCGAGTGGGGCGGACGTGGACGCCCGCCACCCTGCGGCGGGCCGAGCGCTGGCTGCGGCACAGATGGCAGCGGCTGCGTCCCGATCCGCGCCTCGAGGCCGCCCGGCGTGTCTACCGAGGTCCGGCTCAGTCCAAGGCGGAGGTGCTGGGCCAGTACACATTCGCGATCTGCTTCGAGAACATGAAGCTCCGCGGCTGGGTCACCGAGAAGATCTTCGATTGCTTCTTCGCGGGCACCGTACCCGTCTACCGGGGTGCACCGGACATCGAGACCTACGTGCCGGCGGAATGCTTTATAGATATGCGCCATTTCAGCGATTATGACGACCTCCAACGATACCTGCGGTCGCTGGGTCCGAAAGGGGTTCGCCGGTACCGCGAGCGGGCGCGAGCGTATCTCGGATCGCCGCAGTTCCGGCCGTCGACCAAGGAGGCGTTCGTCGAGATGTTCGCCGGGATCATCGCCGAGGATGCCGGAGCAACGTCGTGAGGGATTTTGGGCTGGCGACGACTCTCGAACCATTGAACAACGAACGCTTCGCAAGAATTTTTGGAGATCTGCTCGAGAAGGATGCGGGAGTTCGTGCGGCGATCTGAGATGCGCTCGTTGTTGGCCCGAATTGGCGCGCTTCAGGTGCTCGGCGGGTTCATTTTCTTTCTGCGGACTAAGGTAATTGCCCTCGTCCTCGGCCCTTCCGGTGTCGGGGTGGTCAGCGTCATCGATCAGTTCGTCCAGCTGATGCTGCAGCTTTCGGCGTTTGCTATTCCCTTCGCGGCGATCAAGGTTCTATCAAAAGCGCACAGCGAGAGCGCCGAGACATTCAGGGCAACCTACGCTGGCCTGCTGCGGCTCTTGTTGATCCTCGGCAGCATCGGCGCCGGGCTCGGCATTGGGTTGATCGCCTTGCGGCCGAGCTGGGCGAGCGGGTCTCTCGCTGCTCACGCCCCGCTCGTTGCGATCGGGCTCCTAGCGCTGCCCGCAATGATCCTGCACGGCTTTTTCAGGAACGCGCCGGCGGCTGCCTTGCGACCCATCACTTCCGCTGTTTGGGACGTCGCCACCGCCGCGATAATGACGGCCTTCGTGATCGCCGGCATTATGCTGTTCAGCGTGCTCGGATACTTCGTCGGCGCGCTAGTAGGCTGTGTATTGGTTTCACTTTCGTACTACCTCTATCTCGCGCGTCGGTTTGGTCTATCCATTGCGGGACGGCCGATGAGCGTCCGTGGCCTTCTGAAGGCTAACCCCTTGCTGGTCGAGCTTTCGCTCGCTTCCTACGTCGGTTCGTTCGTCACACCCCTTGCGCTTCTCGTCGTGCGGGCGATGGTGCTGGAAGATTACGGCGTAGCTACCGCCGGCCTCCTGCAAGCGGCCATTGGGATTTCGCTGAGTATAAATCTGGTTCAAAAGCGCCTCCTCTTCGCCATTGCGATCATCGCGTTGCCGCCCATCCTCTACCCGGATCTCGTGGTGATCGTGTTGTATTCCCACGAATTCGTCGAAGCTGCCCATGCACTTCCTTGGTTCGTGCTAAGCCAGGCGATGATCCAAATCGGCGGCGTCTACAACGTCTTGATGATCGGCCTAGATCGGCTGTGGGGTTACGCCGTCGTCATGGTGGTCGGCACGGCCGCGAACGTGGCGCTGGCGATTGTCCTGGTGCCGCCTCTCGGGTTGCTCGGCGCGGGTATCGCCGCTTTCGCGAGTGCAAGCCTGCTGGCGCTCGGCACATTCGGCTATCTATACGCGAGAGAGGGCTTTAGAATCGGGCGCGCAGCTGGTCTCGGCACATTGCTCCTATTCGTCGGACTGGGCCTCGCGGGTGCGTTTGTCGGCACGCGTCCGAGTTTCGGCGTCCCCAATCTTGTCGCAAAATCGCTCCTCTGCGTCTTGGTATGGGGACTCGTCGTGCGGCTATCCCTCGGTCGAGATGAACGGCGTGCGATGTTGGTCCGGCTGGGTGCCGCATTCGGTCGCGGCTGACCGGAGCTGCCATGAGCTATCGCATTGCCATCGCCGGGCTTGGCGCATCCGCGCGGCAAATCCATCTTCCCGCGTACAAGAGCCTTCCTGCCCTTCAAGTCGTCGGCGGCTGCGATCCCCTCGCGCGAGCAAAAGACTTTTCCTTTCCCATATTTGCCTCCGTGCCGGAAATGCTGGAGAAGACAAAGCCCGACATCCTCGCGGTGGTGACGCCGCCGGATTCTCACTTCGATCTCGCAAGCCAAGGGCTGCAAGCCGGTTGTCACATCTTCTGCGAGAAGCCGTTTGCGAACAGTCTCGAAGACGCGGACGCGATCATCGCGCTCGCGGGGAACGCCGGCCGGCAGGTGGTGGTCAACAATCAATACCGCTTCATGCGCACCCACAGGGCGGCCAAGGAAAAGTTCGGCGGCCCCGAATTCGGCAATCTTCTATTTGTGAGCATGCAGCAAACCTTTCTCGTAACCGAGGAGACCGAGGCGGGCTGGCGCGGCCGAGATACCCAGCGTACGGCTAAGGAATTCGGAACCCATGCGCTCGATCTTTGCCGCTATTTCTTTGGCGAGAACCCGACCTCGATCAGCGCACGGATGCCCAGAGCCGGGCGGCCGAACGGGCCGGACCACCTCGACCTGATCCAGCTAGAGTTCAGCCGCGACCGAGTGGCCCACATCACGCTGGACAGGCTGTCACGTGGTCGCCACCGCTATCTCGACATTCGCCTCGATGGCGACGCTGGCTCAATCGAGACCTCGCTTGGCGGCCGACTGGAAGGGCGCGCCGGCATCCGGCCGGCAACGCGGCGCCCTTTCGTCAGCCTCGATTTCGCGATGGGCGGCCGCGCGCGCCTCTTCCACGGTGAGCGGTTCTCTGTACTGGCCAAGGAACCATTGAACGTGTTTGCTGCCGCGACAGGCGAGCTTTTACGTACCTTCCTCGTCTCACTTGAGCGCGGTGAGACCCCGCCATGCAATGCCGCTGATAACCGGCACACGCTGGCCTTGATGCTTGGGGCCTACGAATCAGCGGCAAAGCGCGTGCCGGTTGCCATGGGTTAGCGAACGCGCGGGCACAGAATACCTTGGATCACCGCAGTTCCGCCCGTCCACTGGGGAGGCATCGGTCGAGATGTTCGCGCGGACTATCGCCGAAGATGCGGTGGAAACCCGGTAAGAGATACGGGGTCCTGTTGTCTGCCCAGCTCATTCGCAAAGGTGCCAAACGAACTATCCCCGTGTCTAGCAGCGGATCGCGAAATGCGGCCGAAAGTGATGCTCATGGTTCTAGATTCTTCGCAGAAGCAGGAAAAACAGTCATGGCAGGTAGGGAAGAGAAGAGCCGGTCTGCGAATTTCCGGTGCGCTGCGAGTTTTTGGGTGGGACCTGTCAGAAGTCGTCCACAAAGATCGGGCGCTCCGAGGCGATGAGCCAAACGGAGGCGCCGCGCCTCTCGATCATTGTCGCGTCGATCGGTCCCGGCGACGACCTTCAGCCGGCTCTCTGCGAGCTGGCGCATCGCGGCCCCGCGTCGGGTGTGGAGGTGATCCTCGTCGAGCGTGCGAGCGACGCTGCGCAGCCGGAGCGCCCGGGGGCTTCGGACGGGGTCGTCCGCATCAGGGTTCCCGACACGGCAACATTGCCGCGGCTGCTCGGGAC